>Ga0213865_10000240_pt1 | contig 36476 bp, 35 predicted proteins | sample PICome_6_FD_160100 | JGI IMG/M metagenome (GOLD analysis project Ga0213865, IMG submission 160100) | Coastal seawater microbial communities near Pivers Island, North Carolina, United States - PICO282 | ecosystem: Environmental > Aquatic > Marine > Coastal | place: USA: North Carolina...
TCATTTAATATGCGGTATCTGGGGAACATTAGCGGTAGGCCTATTTGGAAATCTGGCTAGTGGCGCACAATTTTTAAGTCAACTTATAGGTGTAGCTTCATACGCTGCAATTTGTATTGTATCATCTTTCATAATAATATTTATACTTAAGAAAACCGTTGGAATCAGAGTTTCTGAGCGCGAGGAGTTAGAGGGCTTAGACGGTCATGAACATGGTATGGATGCATACCCTGATTTTAGAATGAACGAACATTAAATATAAGTTTTAGATTGATTGTTTAGATAATTAGTTGTTAGTTAAAAACCCTCTGAAATGTAATGTTTTTGGGGGTTTTTTAATTCACTATAATCTTTTAATAAACAACATAAAAGCCTTATAGAAATCAATAAGACTTTTTACTTTTTAATGATTTGTTATATGTTAAGCAGAATTTCTACTTGCATTAATATTCCCAAACAATGATCTAGTAACCATTTTTTCGAACACCCTTATTTCTTCCGCATTGTTAGACTTATCTTTCTCTAACTCTTGAATTTTCTTAAGAGCATACTGTTGTATGGTCAACAAAGGTAAGACTATAGATTCTCTAACATCAATTGAAGCTTTAGAAACTGGTTCGTCTTCCATGAGTTCTTTTGAACCAGTAAGTTTTAATATCAAGCGCTTTGAGGTTAAATACTCATCATAAATAAGATTCCAAAAATCACCATATTCTGGATCTTCAGACATGTATCTAGTCAAGTTGAAAAAAGACTTAGACAAAGACATCATACTATTTGCAATAAGTGCTCTAAAAAATCTAGATTCTTGATACAAGTGTTGTACTTTTTCAAACTCACCCTTCTCTTCATAATGCTTTAATGCTGTACCAACTCCAAAAAATCCAGGGACATTCTGTTTTAATTGACTCCAGGATCCCACGAAAGGTATAGCACGTAAATCTGCAAAAACTAAACTGTCAGATTTACCTCTTTTTGAAGGCCTACTGCCAATATTGGTTTTAGCATAGTACTTCAAAGTACTCATTTGTTCAAGGTATGATAAAAATTTCGGGTGCTTTTTAAAATTGATATAGGTGTCATAGCTTAGATTCGCCAAGTTATCCATAACCAATTTATCTTCTTTTAGCATCTCTAAATTCTTATCATTCAATCTATTTGAGATACCCGAACTTATCAATTGCTCCATATTATATTGAGAAGAATCAACAGTACCAAAATTAGAACTAATGGTCTGTCCTTGTATTGTAAGCTGAATTTCTTTGTCTTCTATGGTTGGTCCTAAAGATGCATAAAACTGGTGAGTCTTACCTCCTCCTCTTGCTGGCGGACCACCTCTACCATCAAAAAATATCACATCAATATCATATTTTCTTGATAATGCAGTTAATCTCTCTTTTGCTTTAAATATTGCCCAGTTAGCCATTAGATATCCACCATCTTTAGTACCATCACTGAAACCAAGCATAATTGTTTGCTTGTTTCCTCTTTCTTCAAGGTGTTTTCTGTAATTTGGATTTATATATAACTCCTCCATTACTGCTGGCGAAGCTTCCAAATCCGTAACTGTTTCAAATAACGGAACTAAATCGGCCGTCAGATTGTCTCCAAAGGCAATTATCTTAAGCATTGCAAACAACTGAAGTACATTCATTGTTGTTTGATTATTACTTATGATGTATCTATTACATGCAATTTCTCCATTTTTATCTTGTATGGTTTTCATTGCTCTAATTGTCTCAACAATATTAATTGCCATTTCATCCTTAAATTCAATATCATCTGCTATTAAACCTTTTATTTCAGACAGGTGCTTTAATTGTTTATCAAGCGAATAATCATGGAAGTCTTCAGGAAACAATTCAGTTTTGTTTTCAATTAATTCCTTTACCAAAGCTCTAAACATGGCATCATGCACACGACTATCTTGTCTTATATCTAAACTTGCAAAATGATATCCAAAAAGAGTAGTTCTATTAATTAGAGTGGTTACTTTATCTACAAATAATGATTGATGTTCGTTTATTAGTACATCTCTAATATCATAAAGCTCTCGCCTAAATTCTATAAGTGAAATTCTAGTAGAACGGTCTTTATGTAATAATGTGTTATGAAGTCTATGATTTAAATCTATAATTCTTTCTCTAATTCCTTTAAAGGTTAGTCGCCTTCTCAAATACTTTACATCTTTAATGTAACTTTTAATTATAGATTCTTTTAATTTTCGCGCTACATTTAGCGTTATTTGAGGTGTCACAAACGGGTTGCCATCTCTATCTCCACCTGGCCAAAAACCAATATTTACAATTGAATTATCAATTTCTTTTTTTTCAAAAATATTTGTTTGAACATAATCATATATATCTCCAAATGAATGATAGAATACATTTTTTAAGTACCAAATAAGATTGACAGCTTCATCATAAGGTGTCGGCTTTTTATCTTTAAAAAAAGGAGTCTTACCCAACTGTCCAAGTAAACTTCGAATTTCAGTAAGATTATCAACTTTAATAGCTTCAGCTAAATCTGTAATTATTCCTAAAACGGTGCCAGGATAAAATTGCGTTGGATGTGCTGTTAATACTATTCTAACTTTAAAAGCTTCTAAATACTCTTGCAATAATTCAATTTTATTTTCTGCTTGGGCGTTTTCTTTTAAACTTCTCAATGTCCCAATACCTTCCATATTGTTAACTACAGGAAAGGCCGCATCCTCTACTGCATCAAACAAAACCACTTGTCGTTCTATATACTGAATGAACCTGAACAATAGATTTATCTGACTCTGTGCAGATCTTCTTGCTTGATACTTCTTAAAAAACGTATTAACAATAATGGTAGGATCTTCATGATTGTCAAATCCTTTTTTACATGTTTCATAAAACAATGGCAGTAAAGCCACAGTTTTAGAGAGGGTGTCAAAAGGAAGGGTCATAAATATACTATTGTATATCTGATATTTAGATAAAACGTTTTGGTTAAAACGCTTCAGTTTTGGCTCTGTTGGCATAATTTAAATAATTGTTGATTGACCTAAATGAATGTTCATGAAATTTAGATTTGTCTCCTTGGGATTAAAGATAAAATCTTCAATGAAATCACCAACAATTGAAGTTGTCACTTTATCTGACGCTGGATTAATATCTGGTGTTGAAATTTTAAGTTTTAAAGATTTTTCCACACCAGCTCTTATTAATTCTGCTTCTGTATTTAAATTAAAATGATCTAGCAACATTGCTGCGGATAAAATTGAGGCAATTGGATTCGCAATTCCTTTTCCCGTAGCTTGAGGGAAAGATCCGTGTATAGGTTCAAACATGGAATATTTGTCTCCAACAGATGCCGAAGCTAACAATCCTATTGAACCACCAATAACACTGGCTTCATCACTTATAATATCGCCAAACATATTCTCAGTTAAGATAACATCAAACTGCTTAGGGTTAAGAATCATTTGCATGGCCGCATTATCTACAAAAAGAAAATCTAAAGTTACCTGACTATACCCCTTTGCAACCTCTGTGACTACGCGCCTCCATAATCGAGAACTTTCTAGCACATTTGCCTTATCAACCAATGTAACTTTATGGTTTCTAGTTTGTGCAGATTTAAATGCCAAATGTGCAATACGCTCAATCTCTGGTCTTGAGTATTCACACAAATCTGACGCAATATTACCATCATCACTAAGTTCTTTCTTTCCAAAATAAATTCCACCAGTTAATTCTCTATAAATAGAAATATCCGTGCCCTCAATTATTTCCTTTTTTAAGGGTGATTTATTTAATAAAGTTGGATACGCCTTAACTGGTCTAATATTTGCATAAAGCCCTAACTCTTTTCTCAATTTCAACAAACCCTGTTCTGGCCTAACTTTAGCTGAAGGATCATTGTCATATTTAGGATGACCTATGGCACCAAATAAAACCGCATCACTAGATTTACATAAATCTAATGTTTCTTTGGGTAAGGGATCGTTAAACTTGTCAATTGCAACAGCTCCTACATTCGCTTGAGTAAACTGAAAATTATGATTGTATTCTGAAGCAATAGCCTTTAATGCCTTAACCGCTTGGTTAGTTACTTCTGGCCCTATACCATCACCTGGTAATAATGCTATTTTTAATTTCATCTAATTCTTTAAAATATTTTTTGAGCTTCAAAAGCTTCAATTAATTCTTTATTATTAACAAGGTAATCAATGTCATCATAACCATTGATCATGCAAGTTTTCTTATATGGGTCTATTTCAAATTTTTCTGAAATATTTTTTCGTTCAATAGAAATTTTTTGCTCTTCAAGATTAACTTGAATAACTGTTTCTGGATTAGACTCAATTTCGTTTAAGATGTCACTCAAAAAAGGTTCAGAAACTTGAACAGGTAGTAGTCCGTTATTTAATGCGTTTCCCTTAAATATATCAGCAAAAAAACTAGAAACTACAACTTTAAAACCGTAACCAACAATGGCCCAAGCAGCATGTTCCCTGCTAGATCCGCATCCAAAATTATTTCCTGCGACTAAAATACTTCCTTTATAATCTGAATTGTTTAAAACAAAACTAGTATTTACAGAACCATCCTTTTTATACCTCCAGTCTCTAAAAACATTATCACCAAAACCCTTTTTATCAGTAGCTTTTAAAAATCGAGCAGGTATAATTTGATCAGTATCAACATTTTCTATATTCAACGGAATAGCTGTTGACCTAAGTGTAATAAACTTCTCCATTAATTTAAATGTTTTGTAATATCAATTATTCTTCCTTCAACAGCTGTAGCAGCTGCCACTAACGGACTGGCCAATATGGTTCTTGAACCTTGACCTTGTCTACCTTCAAAATTTCTATTAGAGGTTGACACGCAATATTCACCTTGAGGAATTTTATCATCGTTCATAGCTAAGCATGCAGAACAACCAGGTTGTCGTAATTCAAAACCAGCATCATCAAAAATATCCTTTAGTCCTTCTTTAATTATTTGTGCTTCTACTTGTTTACTTCCTGGAACTAACCACGCAGTAACATTATCTGCTTTTCTCTTCCCTTTCACATAATTAGCGGCAACTCTAAAATCTTCAATTCTAGAATTTGTACAGCTACCAATAAACACATAGTTAATTGGTTTATCAATTAAACTCTCACCAGCTTCAAAATTCATATATTTCAATGATTTTTTAAAAGACAGGTTGTTTTCAACAGGTATATTACCATTGATTTTTATTCCCATTCCTGGATTAGTACCATAGGTTACCATAGGTTCTATATCCTCAGCATCAAAGAAATACTCTTTATCAAATTTTGCGTCTTTATCTGTTGGTAGAGTTTTCCAATATTCTAATTTTTTGGTTAAATCATCATCTTTTGGTGCAAACTCTCTTCCTTTTACATATTCAAAGGTAATTTCATCTGGCGCAATCATTCCACCTCTTGCTCCCATTTCAATACTCATATTACAGACCGTCATTCTACCTTCCATACTCATTTCTTCAAACACGTTTCCGGCATATTCGCAGAAATAACCCGTACCAGAATTTGTGCCAAGTTTTGATATGATATAAAGGATTACATCCTTAGGAAGAACACCTGGCTTTAGCTTTCCATTTACAGAAACTCTAAGACTTTTAGGTTTAGTAAGCAACAAACATTGACTAGCAAATACTTGAGCTACTTGACTTGTACCAATACCAAAAGCAATGGCTCCAAATGCTCCATGAGTTGATGTGTGACTGTCTCCACATACCATTGTCATTCCTGGTTGCGTAATACCTAACTCTGGAGCCATTACATGCACTATTCCATTATATTTATGTCCTAACTCGTATAATGTAATATTATTGGCTTTACAGTTTTCTGAAAGTTGTTGTAATTGTTTCCTTGACAACTCATCTTTAACTGGTTTATCTTGATTCAGGGTTGGTGTATTATGGTCGGCAGTTGCAACTGTTTGGCTTGGCCTATAAATAGGAATTCCTCGCTCTTTCAATTCATTAAAAGCTTGAGGACTCGTAACTTCGTGTATTAAATGCTTATCTATGTATAAGATCTGAGGACCATTTTCAATATTACTTACAACATGAGCATCCCAGACTTTATCGAATAATGTTTTTCCCATAGCCTATGCCGATATTATTTCGTTATAAACTCTACTCGTTTCTATAATTTGATGAATATCATTGTCATCTATTTGTTTTTTTCTGTCAGCAAAACTTAAAAAGTTACTATAAACCTCATCTAATTGAAGTTTTGTTAATTCGTAACCCACTTTTTTAGCTCTGTATGCTAAAGCAGCTCTCCCACTTCGTGCAGTAAGAACAATAGCAGAGTCCGTAACACCAACATCTTTAGGGTCAATTATCTCGTAAGTCTCTCTATTTTTAATCACGCCATCTTGATGTATACCAGAACTATGTGCAAAGGCATTAGCACCAACTATAGCCTTATTAGGTTGGGTATAAATACCCATATTATCACTCACCAATTGACTAATGCCATATAGCATTGATGTATTAATATTAGTATCAAGGTTAAGATATGGATGCTGTTTCAAAATCATAACTACTTCCTCCAAAGCAGTATTTCCAGCACGTTCACCAATACCATTTATAGTACATTCTATTTGCCTTGCACCATTAATAATACCTTCTATTGAGTTTGCAGTTGCCAATCCTAAATCATTATGACAATGACAAGACAAAATCGCCTTTTCAATCCCCTTTACATTCTCCATGAGGTACTTAATTTTCGCACCATACTCACTTGGTAAACAATAGCCCGTAGTATCAGGAATATTTAAAACAGTTGCACCTGCTTTTATGGCAACTTCACATACTCTAGCCAAGTATTCATTATCTGTTCTACCAGCATCCTCAGCATAGAACTCAACATCTTCAACAAAAGACTTGGCATATTTTACAGCAACATAAGCTCTTTCTAAAATATCCTCTTTTGTAGTTTTAAATTTGTGAAGAATATGTGACTCAGAAGTTCCAATTCCTGTATGGATTCGTGGCTTCTTAGCTTTTTTTAAAGCTTCAGCTGCTACTTTTATATCATTTTCAACAGACCTTGTTAAACCACATACTGTTGCATTTTTAACAATTTTGGAAATAGCCTCAACCGATTTAAAATCTCCTGGACTTGATACTGGAAATCCAGCTTCAATCACATCTACACCTAAAGCATCTAATTTTGACGCAATGACAACCTTCTGTTCAGTGTTCAGTTTGCAACCTGGTACTTGCTCTCCGTCTCGTAAGGTTGTATCAAATATTTGAATATTGTTTTTTGACATTTATCAAAATAAAGTTTAGTATTGTTAAACGAATTTATACCTTGAAACTTAGTTTGTATATTCCATGCCTTTTGATTTTACGATGTTCAAACTCAATAAAGTATATTATATACATGATAATCAGTAACATAAGCCATATTTCAATTGATAACTAAAGGTCAAAAAGACAACTTATTTTCACTGGTAAAATCCTTGAACAAGTCCGAAAAAAGACAGTTCAAGCTTTATGTAGGTAGACTAGGTGTAAATACAGACTCAAAATTCTTAAATTTATTCAACTTTTTAGATAAGGCTAAAGTTTATGATGAAGCTGCTATAATTAAGACAGGGATTGTTAAAAAACAACAACTCCCCAATGTTAAAGCTCATCTCTATAAGCAAATATTAATTAGTTTAAAGCTAAACCCATCACATCAAAATGTTCGTTCTCAAATTAGAGAACAACTAGATTTTGCCTCAATTCTTTATCACAAAGGATTATACAAGCAAAGTCTAAAAATTTTAGATAAAGCCAAAGATTTGGCAATTTCAAACGAAGAAAAAAATATGGCGTTTGAAATTGTTGAACTCGAAAAAATTATTGAAGCCCAGTACATTACACGAAGTATCAGTAATCGTGCAGATGAACTTGCTATACAAGCTAAAGAGTTAAGCTCATTAAATGTTATTGCTTCAAAATTATCAAATCTATCTCTTCAATTATATAGCATAATGCTAAAAACTGGCTATGTTAAAAATCAAGATGAAAGCCAAGTTGTTACAAAATATTTTAATGACAGGCTACCAAAGATTGATTTCAAAAAAATTGGTTTTAGAGAAAAACTATGGTTATATAAAGCACATCTATGGTACAGTTTTTTAATGCAAGACTTTTTAAGTTGTTATAAGTACTCATCTAAACTTGTCGATCTTTTTTATGACAACCACAAGATGATAAACCTAAACCCTGTATTCTTTTTAAAGGGAAATAATTACCTCTTAGAGTCCATTTTCTATTTGAGAAATAAACCCAAGTTTGTAGAGAAATTAAATCACTTAAAAGAAACGGTTGATAACACAAAATTTATTAAAGATCAAAATGTTTCTACATTGGTTTTCTTGTATACTAATTTTCATAGTATAAACCAGCATTTTATTGATGGGAGTTTTGAAGATGGACTAGAACTTATTCCTAAAATAGAAAACCAATTGTTAGAATACAGCAATCGTATTGACCCTCATCATCAAATGATATTTTATTACAAATTTGCTAGTTTAGAATTTGGAGCTGGCAACAATAAAGCTTGCATAAAACATCTTAATAAGATTATCACTAACAAATCTCTATCAATGCGCGAGGATTTACTCTGTTTTTCTAGAGTTTTGAATCTTGTTGCTCATTATGAAGCAGGCCTAGATTATCATTTAGATTCTTTGTTGAGAAGCACTTACAAGTTCTTGATTAAAATGAACGATTTACATGAAGTTCAAAAGGAAATGATAAAATTTATCAGAGGGTTACAAGATATTTATCCACACGATCTTAAGAACGCATTTAAAGATTTACTAGAAAGACTTAAGGTTTATGAAGACCATCCTTTTGAGCGCAGATCATTTCTTTATCTTGATATTATTTCTTGGTTAGAGAGTAAAATTGAGAATAAAACCGTTAGTGAGATCATTAAAAATAAATATTTGACAAAATACACACTTTGATTTTCACGAATTCATAAAAAAAGCATAAAAACTAAAATTAAATTTGGATTTTAAATTTTTGTGACGCAATATTTGTATACATAAAGTTCAAAAACTTACTGAAATGTTATCAAGAAAGGTGGAGGGATTAGACCCGCTGAAGCCTTAGCAACCCTCAGATTTACTGAGAAGGTGCTAAATTCTACTTAAACGAGCAAGTCATTTTTTGCAAGTTTGGATAGATAACTAAAGCCCAATTACTCATCTGTAATTGGCATATTTCTTTATAACATTTTTCTATTAAGTACGCTTCATAAGAAGCTTATTTGGCTTTTGGTTTAATTATTTATTAACTCAAAAACTTAGAAAAATGAGTACACAAAAATTCGCAACCAATGCGTTGCATTCAGGACACGATGTTGAAAAAAATGGCGGAACAAGAGCTGTTCCAATTTATCAATCAACAGCATACGTGTTCAATGATTCAGATCATGCGGCTAATCTTTTCGCATTAGCCGAAACTGGTAATATTTATACCAGAATTAACAATCCAACAAATGATATTTTAGAACAGCGATTGGCTACGCTAGAAGGTGGGATTGCTGCAGTAACGACAGCCTCAGGCACTTCTGCAATTGCAACTAGTTTATTAACACTATTGAAAGCAGGTGACCATATTGTTGCATCGAACAGTCTTTATGGTGGCACCTATAATTTATTGAGTGTTACATTACCTAGACATGGTATAACCACTACATTTGTGGATCCATCTAATCCTGAAAACTTTAATAGAGCAGCTCAAGAAAATACAAGAGCTTTCTTCATTGAGTCATTAGGAAACCCAAAGCTAGATGTTCTTGATATTGAAGCTATAGCTAATGAAGCAAAAGCATATAAGGTGCCTTTGATTGTAGATAATACCGTTGCCACACCGTATCTACTAAATCCAATAGAATATGGCGCTAATATTGTAATCCATTCATTAACAAAATACATTAATGGTAATGGTACAGCGTTGGGAGGCGTAGTTATTGATGCTGGTACTTTTGATTGGACTAATGGTAAATTCCCAGAATTCACAGAACCGTCTGCTGGTTACCATGGTCTAGTTTATAGTGAAGCTCTTGAAGCTGCAGCTTTTATTGCTAAGGTGAGAATTGAAGGGTTAAGAGATTATGGTGGTGCTTTAAGCCCGTTTAACGCATTTCAGATCATCCAAGGATTGGAGACTTTAGAATTACGAATTAAGAAACACAGTGAAAATGCCCTAGAATTAGCAAAATGGTTGCAAGATCAACCTGAAGTTACTTGGGTAAACTATCCTGGACTAGAAACCAGCAATTACAAGGTCCTTGCTGACAAATATTTACCTGAAGGACAAAGCGGTATAGTAACCTTTGGAGTAGAAGGGGGTTATGACGCGGCGAAGATTATTGCAGACAAAACAAAACTGTTCTCTCTTTTAGCAAATATTGGCGATACCAAATCGCTAATAATACATCCTGCTAGCACAACACATCAACAACTTAGTGATGAGGCACAAGAGAGCACTGGTGTAACCAAAGATCTTATTCGACTTTCTGTTGGAATTGAAAATATCGAAGATTTAAAAGCCGATTTAAAAGAAGCCTTTGCCGTTGTGAAACAGCAAATAGCTCTTCAAAACTAGCCTTTAGTGTTGTTTAGTTGAAACAAATGCTCTTTTATTAAGGCATCTGTTATAATTTAAAAATCTAAAAGACAGAAAAATGAGTAATTTACAATTTAGTGTTTCAGGAGTTAGTACTTCAGAAACAAAATTCATAGGAAATACAAGACAATTTACATTAACAGTTGACGAACCAGAAGCCTTGGGTGGCACCGACGACTATCCAAATCCAGTTGAGTATATACTAGCAGGATTTGCTGGTTGTATAAACGTGGTTGGACATGTTGTTGCGAAAGAACTAGGATTTACCATCAATAATTTAAAGATTGAAGTTAATGGTGAATTAAACCCAAATCGATTTTTGGGAAGCTCTAATGTAGAACGAGCAGGTTTTAAATCTATTAAACTTCATTTAATCCCTGATACAGATGCAGATATTGAAACTTTGACAAAATGGTTACAGATAGTTGAAGACCGTTGCCCTGTTAAGGATAATCTTCAAAATTCAACACCAATTTCAATTGCGGTAGAAAAAGAATATAATATTTCATAAATCTATAATGAGTAGATTAAAACATATCAAAATTTCAAATTTTAAAACCAATTCTGGTAAGACTTCGGAACTTTCCTTGTCTTACCAGACTTTTGGTATTGATTTAGGAAAAGCACCGATTGTTTTAGTAATTCACGCACTTACCGGAAACTCTACTGTTATTGGACCAAATGGCTGGTGGAATGACCTCATTGGTGCAGATAAGTGTATTGACACTAGTACTTATACCATTTTGGCGTTCAATATTCCCGGGAATGGTTTTGATACTTCGGCAACCGATTTAATCGATAATTATAAAGATTATAACGCTAGGGATATTGCCAAAATTTTTGCTCTTGGAATTGAGGAGCTTGGTATTGATTCTGTATTTTCAGTAATTGGCGGTTCCGTTGGTGGAGGCATTGCATGGGAATTAGCAACACTAAAACCAAATCTTATTAATAACCTTATTCCAATCGCAACTGATTGGAAATCTACAGATTGGCTAATTGCAAATTGCCATATTCAAGATGCTATTCTAAATAATTCTAGAAAACCTTTAGAAGATGCAAGGATGCATGCTATGACTCTTTATAGAACACCTGAATCCTTTACCAAAAAATTTGAGCGATCAAAGAGAAACTCAAATTTATTTAATGTAGAATCTTGGTTAAATCATCATGGAAAGAGACTAAGCGATAGATTTATACTTTCTGCATACAAAATGATGAATCATATATTAAGAACTATTGACATAACCGAAGGAAGAGGTAATTTTATTGAGGTTGCACGTCAGATATCATCAAACATCCATATTGTCACGATTAATTCAGATCTATTCTTCAAACCAGAAGAAAACTGGTCTACTTTTGTTGATTTAAAAGGCGTAAAGAACAATGTGGCAATTCACGAAATTAAATCTATCCATGGGCATGATGCATTCTTAATTGAATTTGACCAATTGGAAAGATTCTTGAATCCAATATTTAAAGTTAACTCAAGCACCATTATCACTAAGTCGAAATGTGTTGCTTAAGTTAATGTGCTATTTATCTCAAAAAACCAGACAGTCTTGTTTAGGTTTTCCAGTTTAGAATCTAAAATATTAATTAATGTTTTATTTAATTCAATTACAAAATTTATTTTTAGTTTATATTTATTAGGTGCGTGCGAATTAAATATGAGTAAAAATGTTGTTATTATTGGTGGCGGAATTATAGGTTTATGTTCAGCCTATTTTCTACTTAAGGAAGGTTATCAGGTAACTGTTGTAGATCAATCAAATCTAAATTCCGGTACTTCTTACGTTAATGCAGGATACTTATCTCCTAGTCACATAATACCATTATCCGCACCAGGTGTAATGAAAAAAGGATTAAAATGGATGTTTAATTCTTCAAGTCCTTTATATATAAAACCTCGATTAAATTTAGATTTTTTAAAATGGGCATGGGCCTTTAACAAATCATGCAATGCAGATCATGTTACAAGATCTGCTCCATTAATTAGAGATATTGCTGTTTTGAGTCAGAAGCTCTTTGATGAAATAAAATCAACTGAAAAATTTACGGCACATTACGAGAAGAAGGGTTTATTTATGCTTTGTCAAACTCAAAAAATGTTAGACGAAGAACTTAAGCTTGTAGCAATGGCAACAGTACTTGGATTAGAAGCTAAAGGAGTAACACCTTCAGAAATTAAAGAATTAGAACCTAATGTAGAAATTAATACCATCGGTGGTACCTACTTTAAATGTGACCACCACACCACTCCTCATGAATTTATGAAAGACATGAAGGACTATTTACATAAAGCAGGGGTTACTTTTTACCTTAATGAAAAAGTTGAAGACTTAGTGGTTGAAAAACAAAACATAAAAGCTCTTAAAACTAATAAACAATCCTTAAATGTGGATGAAGTCGTTCTTGCTGCTGGCTCATGGAGTTCATTATTAAGTAAAAAATTAGGTTTAAAATTGCTCTTACAGGCGGGGAAAGGTTATCGTATAAATACAGAAAAACCTACAGGCATAACGATTCCAGCAATATTAACCGAAGCAAAAGCGGCTGTAACACCTATGAATGGGTTTACACGTTTCGCTGGTACAATGGAAATTGCAGGAATTAACCATAATATTAATAAAGTAAGAGTTGACGCTATTGCACATGCAGCTAAACGTTATTATCCAACTGTAGAATTAACTCATTCAGAAAAAGAAATGGCCGCATGTGGGTTACGCCCTATTTCACCAGATGGATTACCCTATATTGGAAAATCAACAAGGTGTCCTAACCTTACTATAGCTGCTGGTCATGCCATGATGGGCTGGAGTATGAGTACTGCAACAGGTCTTTTAGTTTCAGAGATTATCTCAAATAAAAAGACATCCTTAAATATTGATGGCTTTCATCCAGACCGAAGATTCTAGTATTAAAGGTTATTTTTTAGATTTAAAATCATTTAAGATATTAGCCTAATTCTCGAAATTTTTTATTGGTAATAAATATCCTTAAAATAATATTGAGATTACTATACGAATTAATGAAAGTTGATGTCCTATGAATAACAAATAACAGTTTATGGTAAAGGCAATAGAAATTGCAATAAATGGATTGAAAAATAATGAAGGTGGCCCATTTGGATATAGTTGTAAGAGATGGTGAAATAATTGGCCAAGGAAAAAATAAAATAACCTCAACAAATGACCAAAAAGCCCATGCAGAAGTAATAGCCATTAGAGATGTATGTAAAAATATAGGCTCTTTTCAACTAGAAGGATGTGACATATATACTACCTTTGCACCTTGCTCTATGTACCTAGGCGCAATCTATTGGGCAAGACCTGAAAAAGTTTATTATGGATGTAATCAAATAGATGCAACAAATATAGGTTTTAACGATCAATTGATATACAATGAAATTCCCTTAAGCTATAACGAACGTGGCATACCATTTAAACAATTGGCAAGAGAAACTGTTCTAAAAGTTTTTAAAAATAGGTAGGATAAAGAAGACAAAATTGATTATTAGTTTATTGGCAAACAACTTGTTTTATGAATATTAATATTTTCTGTAATCTTTAAGAATTAACTTCGACAAAAAATACTATCTTGATTTTTTGTAAAAACCAATAATAAACTAATCAATGTCTAAAACATATTACGACCCTGCAGACCTCAGGAAATTCGGCAAAATCAATGACTGGAGCGAAGAACTAGGAAACAAATTCTTTGATTATTACGGTAAGGTATTTGAAGAAGGTGCATTAACTGCTAGAGAAAAATCATTAATTGCATTAGCAGTCGCACATACAGAGCAATGTCCTTATTGCATAGATGCTTATTCTAAAGATGGATTAGAACGTGGAATTACCAAAGAAGAAATGATGGAAGCCATACATGTAGGAGCTGCAATTAAAAGTGGTGCAACCTTAGTGCATGGTGTTCAGATGATGAATAAAGTGAATAAACTTGATGGATAGTATTAAATGACAAAAGTTAAAACCCAATCTCTTCATAAGCGAGAGAGTTTATTAGCTCAGAGCAAAAGACAGTTAGAAATTCTATCAAATGGAATTTTTCAGAATGGTGAGTTACCAAAATTTAAAGATAAAATTGCGGATACGAATCAATTTCCACTTAAGGCGAAAAAACTTGAAATATTACAGATTAATGTTGGTTATATGTGTAATCAAGTCTGCGAGCATTGTCATGTAGATGCTGGCCCTGACAGAAAGGAAATTATGACCAAAGAGACAATGATTCAATGTCTGGAAGTAATAAAAAATACGGGCGCACATACTTTAGATCTCACAGGTGGTGCACCTGAAATGAATCCTAATTTTAGATGGTTTGTTGAAGAAGCATCAAAAGCAGGTATTAAAGATTTTATAGTGCGATCAAATCTCACCATAATTAGAGCAAATAAAAAGTATTATGATTTACCAGAATTCTTCAAAAAACACAATGTTCACGTGGTGAGCTCCATGCCACATTGGACAAGAGGCAAAACCGACAAACAGCGTGGTGATGGTGTTTTTGACAAATCCATTAAAGCGTTACAGGAATTAAATGATATTGGTTATGGCATGCCCAATAGTAGCTTGAGGTTAGATTTAGTTTACAACCCATCTGGTGCATTTCTTCCTGGCAATCAGGCTTCGATGGAAAAGGATTTTAAAAAGGCATTACTAGAAGATTTTGGTATTCAATTTCATAATTTATTTGCTATTACAAATCTTCCGATAAGTAGATTCTTGGATTATTTAATTGCTTCAGAAAACTACGAAGACTACATGTATCAATTGGTAGATGCCTACAATCCTGATGCTGTAGCTAATGTTATGTGCACAAATACCTTGTCAATAAGCTGGGATGGATATTTATACGATTGTGATTTTAACCAGATGTTAGAGTTACCTGTAAATAGCAAAGTAAAGCACATTTCTCAATACAATGAAGAACTATTAGAAGGAAGAAATATTATTATTTCACAACATTGTTACGGCTGTACAGCGGGCGCTGGAAGCAGCTGCCAAGGAACCGTTGCTTAACATTATGAAAAATTCCCTATTAATCATATTCTCAATAGTTAACCTATTTTCTTTTTCTCAAGAAACTATAGCTGACGTATTAAAAAAATACAATAAAGAAAGTATCCCATATATTACTGCAAATGAATTGGCAACGCCACGTGTAGAAGCAGTATTATTAGATGCTCGAGAAATTGAAGAATATAAAGTTAGCCATCTCAAAAATGCTATCCATGTAGGCTATGATAATTTTAGTCTTATTGAAACTAAAAAAATTTTATCGGATAATGATGCCATGATAGTTGTGTATTGCTCCATAGGTGTAAGATCTGAAGACATTGCAGAAAAACTAAAGAAAGAGGGCCATAAAAATGTTTACAATTTGTTTGGCGGTATTTTTGAATGGAAAAACAATAACTTCACGGTTTATAATTCGAAAGAAGAAGCAACTGAAAATGTACATGCATTTTCAAAGGATTGGAGCAAATGGCTTTTAAAAGGTAAAAAGGTTTATGACTAAAGCATTAGTAATAGTTTTTGTAAAAAATATAACTCTCGGTACTGTAAAAACAAGATTAGCAAAGACCATTGGAGACATTGGTGCTTTTGAAGTTTACTCAGAACTCGTAAAAGTTACAGAGAAAGCAACAAGAAACCTAAACTGTGACATTAAAATTTATTACTCTAGTTCTATAACAGAATCTCATTGGCCAAATGAAAACAAAACTGTTCAGCAAGGGGAAGATTTAGGCGAAAAAATGTATAATGCCTTCAATGATGGTTTTAAGGCTGGTTATAAAAAAATAGTCTTAATTGGTTCTGACTTACCAACAATTACATCCTGTCATATTAAAGAGAGTATTAATTCGCTTGATGATTCAGTTTCAGTATTCGGACCTGCAGAAGATGGTGGTTATTATTTAATTGGCCTTAGATCGATGGTGTCTGAAATATTTCAGAATAAACCATGGAGTCAAAATCATCTATTGAAGACAACGTTACAGGAGTTACAAAAATTAAACGTTTCAGTAAGTACCTTACAAACATTAAATGACATTGATACTTATGAAGATTTAATTGCTTCAGATTTCTATAAATCAAACTTAGAATTACAAGAAAAAATACAACAGTTAAATGATTAAATACATAACTGAAAGCACAGAATATTTGCAGAGCAAAGGCTTTGACAAACCTGAAATTGGTATAATTTTAGGTACTGGACTTGGTCAACTCATAAACGAGGTTGAGATAATTGCAAAGGCCAGTTATAATCACATTCCAAACTTTCCTACCGCAACTGTAGAGTTTCATAAGGGAAAACTCATTTTTGGCAAATTAGCAGGCAAAAAGGTTGTTGTAATGCAAGGCCGTTTCCATGTTTACGAAGGCTATTCACTTCAAGATGTTACTTTCCCAGTTAGAATAATGGAAAAACTCGGAATAAAAACTCTTTTAGTTTCCAATGCAGCAGGCGCTATTAATTTAGATTTTAAGAAAGGCGAGCTAATGCTAATTGATGATCATATTAATTTGCAAGGTAGCTCTCCATTAGCCTTTAAAGGTGTGTCAGAATTTGGTGAGCGTTTTACTGATATGAGCGCTCCTTATGATTCTGAGATAAATGCAACAATAGAGGAAATTGCAAACACTAATAATATTAAACTACATAAAGGTGTATATGCAAGTGTTGTTGGACCGCAATTAGAAACCAGAGCTGAGTACAGAATGCTGAAGATTATTGGTGCAGATGCGGTAGGTATGAGTACAGTACCAGAAATAATAGTTGCAAATCATTTAGGTCTAAAAGCCTCGGCAATTTCAGTTTTAACAGACGAATGTGATCCTGATAATCTTAAACCTGTAAATATCACCGAAATCATAGAAATGGCAAACAAAGCCGAACCTAATATGATAACCCTATTTAAAGAATTAATAAAGACATTATAAATGAGTTATTTAGAAACCACACACGATGTATATAAGGAAGCTGCTTTAACGCCAGATGTTGGATTATGCTGTACCACAAATCCTATCTGGGAACTTCCAGGTTTAAAGATTCCTAGAATAATGCAAGAAATGAACTATGGTTGTGGCAGTACAGTGCATGCACGAGATTTAACCAACAATCCAAAAATGCTTTATGTTGGTGTTGGAGGTGGTATGGAACTTTTGCAGTTTGCATATTTCAACAGGCAGAAAGGTGGCGTTATTGGTATTGATGTGGTTGATGAAATGTTAGAGGCATCACGTAAAAATTTCAAGAAAGCTGAAGAACTAAATCCATGGTTTAAAAGTGATTTTGTTGAACTTAAAAAGGGTGATGCTATGAATCTTCCCGTAGAAGATAATAGCATAGATGTAGCAGCACAAAATTGCCTTTTCAATATCTTCAAAGCAGATGATCTTAAAAAAGCCATTGATGAGATGTACCGTGTACTTAAACCTCATGGCAGGTTAGTAATGAGCGACCCTACATGCGAACAACCGATGAATGATGCATTACGTAATGACGAGAGATTAAGAGCTTTGTGCCTCAGTGGTAGCTTGCCAATTGCAGAATATGTAAAAGCCCTTACTGATGCGGGATTTGGTACAATTGAAATAAGAGCCAGAAAACCTTATAGAATATTGGACCCTAAACACTATCCTACAGACGAATTAATATATATAGAATCCATAGAAGTTGCAGCTATAAAAGATCCTATGCCAGTGGATGGGCCTTGTGTTTTTACAGGAAAAGCCGCCATCTATTTTGGTGAAAATGATTATTTTGATGATAAGGCAGGCCACACATTACTCAATAACCAACCTTTAGCAGTTTGCGATAAAACCGCAGGTGCATTGAAAGGGTTGGGTAGAGACGACGTCTACATTAGTGAATCAACATTTCACTACGATGGTGGTGGATGTTGCTAAACAAAATGGCATGACACTTATTAGAACTTTAATCCTTTTTATTGCACTAGGTTTGTTTTCCTGTGGTACAAAAAAAGAAGTTGTTAAGAATACTTCACAAGATAAAGTTGTGATAGATTCATTGATTATTACGAAGGTACCTGATGTAACGATGCCACCTCCTCCTCCAATACCAGAAGAAGGCGAAATATTTGAAATGATTGAGGTTACTGATGATAAAGGAACTACAATAGCTGAAGCCGAAAGTTTAGATGAGGCAAAGGAACTTATGAAAGAAAAACAAAATGATTCTATTAATGATCTAAGTTTTCATCAAAATATTTCGAAACGATTTTATGAAAACCATGAACTCTGGGAGGCCCTATTAAAAAAATATGTAACAGAAGATGGTTCTGTTAATTACAAAGGATTTCAAAAAGACGCAAAAGGTTTAGCAGTTTATATAAAGATGCTAAAAATGGGTTTTTCTAAAATTAATGATTATTCCCAGGAAGAAAAATTAGCCTTTTGGATCAACGCCTATAATGCCTTAACTGTCGACTTGATTCTACGTAATTATCCTGTCAAAAGCATTAAGGACATAAAAGATCCATGGGACCAGCGATTATGGAAATTTGGTGATAAGTGTTTAAATCTCAATGATATTGAACACAAAATATTGCGTAAGATGAATGAACCTAGAATCCACTTTGCCATTGTCTGTGCTTCAGAATCTTGCCCCAAACTTCAAAATGAAGCCTTCACAGCTTCAAACCTTGAAACGTTACTGACAAATTCAACCAAAGAATTTCTTAGTGATTCATCTAAGAACGAAATTTCTACTAACAGAATTAGACTCTCCAAAATATTCAAGTGGTTTGCTAAAGATTTCAAACAATACAGAAACCTAATTGATTTTCTGAATTTGTATTCTGAAGTTCAGATTTCTGACACTGCAAGTAAAAGTTTCAAGGACTATAATTGGGACTTGAATGAGTAAGATTTCAATTGTTATTCCTGTTCTTAATGAGGAAAAATTCATCGGGAAACTATTGCATCATATCGATGCCAATTCAAATAGCTCCAATATTTCAGATATAATTGTAGTAGATGGTGGCAGTACGGACAAAACAAAGGATATTGTTGCTTGCTTTGCTGATGTTCAACTTTTAAACTCAGAAAAAGGAAGAGCAAAACAAATGAATTTGGGTGCTAAAGCTTCGAATGGTGAGGTCTTATATTTTCTTCATGCTGATGCTTTACCTCCGAAGAATTTCGATATTTTAATTTTAGATGATATTTCTAAAGAAAATAAGGCTGGTTGCTTTAGAATGCAGTTTGATAGTAATCATTGGTGGTTAAGACTTGCCAGTTGGCTCACACAATTTAATTGGAGACCATGTCGTGGAGGCGATCAAAGTCAATTTATAACACGAGAACTATTCAAAGATATTGGTGGCTATGATGAAGATTACCTTATTTATGAGGACAATATTTTAATTAATGAACTATATGCCCGAAAACAATTTGTAGTTATAAATAGTAAAATAAGAACCTCAGCAAGACAATACAAAAAAGTTGGCATTTGGAAATTACAATATCACTTCTGGACCATTTATGTAAAACGTTGGTTGGGTGCTGATGCCAATGACATCTATCACTATTACAAAAATCATGTAAAATAATTACTTATTTCTGCCTCGCTCTTTAGGATACAAATAAGTAACAGGATCACTTTGAAAGACTTCTTTTGTATCAACATTCATAGCTGAAAGCCTCCCTGTAAAAGCGGCACCTGTATCAACATTCCACACATTAACAGCATTCATAGGTTCATGCTTATGATAATTCAATGTTGGAGTATGGCCAATATAAATTTCCGAGTAATGGGTTAATCTCTGAGGATATCTGTCAGATGTTTTAGAAATACGTTTATCCATTGTTAAAGCCATTTCCCATAGGGTTCTATCAAAGTAAAAATTTCTTATTTCATATTCTCGTTGTACGCCATGCATAGATGTAAACCCAGCATGTACATATAATCTATTTGCCTTGTCTAAATGAAAAAGTTCCATAGCTTGAAAGAACTGTAGATGTTGCTTTTTTTCTTCATACGTAAATTCAGAATAACTTTCAACAGTTTCTTTACCACCATGAGCTAACCACACTGGATTTGCCAATCCTTCCCTGAGCCAATCTTCACACCAAACATCGTGATTACCCTTAATAAAAACACACTCTACAGCATTTGACAACTCAATAAGATACTGAATAACTTGTGCAGATTCGCTCCAGCCATCAACATAATCACCAAGAAAAACAAGTTTATCTCCTGATTTAACTTTCAATTGTTCTAATAACTGAACAAGGGCCTTTAAACCACCGTGAATATCTCCAATAACTAAGTTTCGCATTTAATAGTTGTTTGAATATCCGTATTGAACTCTTATAACCTCCTGGGCTGGTTTATTCTGTGGTGTAAACATATTATTATCTGGACCACCGACTTTATTGTGAATATGAAACCATTTCCAAACAAATCCTCCAGCAAACCAGTCTTCATACCAAAATGTTTCAAATAGCGCTTTTGTGGTATTTACTTGAGCTTCAAGATTTACAGACCCTTCCCTATTAGAATAATCCCAAGGTTTTTCACCTGCATAATCTACACTGCGATAACCATACTCAGTAAAAAGTACTTTCTTTTTATAGGTACTTGATAATTTTAATATTTCAAATTTATGTTTTTGCCATCCAGCCAAACAATCTTCAAAACTCGGAGTCTTATGATCACTTACTGGAAAATAGGCATCAATACCAATAAAATCCAATTTATCCCAAAAAGGTGTTTTTCTATATTCATTCCAATTGGCAGCATAAGTTAACTTACCCTTGTAGACTGACCTAATCTTTTCTATTAGCGAGTACCAATATTCAGGTCTGTATTTTGTAAACAGTTCTAGTTCGGTACCAACACAAAGAATTTCTGCATTTACTTCTTCAGCAAGTTCTGCATATTCCATTAAAAAATTACTGTATGAATCCTCTAGTTCTTTCCAAGAGGTTTCAGATTGCATCATTATTTCTCCCGTAAATTTTCCACGACTAACCCATATTTGAGGTTTTATCATAATGGAAATATTTTTCTTCTGTAATTCGTATATGTATTGCTTTGCTCCTGCCCTAGTTTCACCATACCATTGTCTATCCGTATTATGTATAACCTCAGGTTGATCTAAATCTCTTATAAATCCAAATGGCATAACAGCAGCATAATTAGCATTTACCTCAACTACCGGAACTATATTAGTGCTATCTATAGCTGTATTCATAGCCACAAAACTTACGCCGTTTATTTTCTCAGATTTATAAACACTAGCTGCACAGCCATATATTAAAATGGAAAAAATCAAAGAAATTAAATGTTTCATAAAACTAAATAATGCCTAAATTTAAAGAAATTCAACTATGGCTGTTAAGGTTTTAACAAAACCTTCGACCTATTGTTTATACTAACAACCAATTTCAATATGGAACACGTCGTAATAATCGGCAATGGTATATCTGGTGTTACACTTGCAAGACACATCAGAAAACTATCGGATAAAAAAATTACCATTATCTCAGCAGAAGCAGAATATTTTTTCTCACGTACTGCTTTGATGTATGTTTATATGGGACATATGAAATTTGAACATACCCAACCTTACGAGGATTGGTTTTGGGATAAAAATCGTATTGATCTTAAACAAGGTTTTGTAGAATCCATTGACACTAACTCTAAAGTTCTTCATTTTTCTCATGGTGAAACATTGAACTATGACAAACTTGTAATTGCAACCGGAAGCAAACCAAATAAATTTGGGTGGCCAGGACAAGATTTGGAAGGTGTTATGGGAATGTACCACAAACAGGATTTAGAAAATCTTGAAAAATTTGCTCCTAATAATAAAGAGTGTAAACGTGCTGTAATTGTTGGTGGTGGTTTAATTGGTATTGAACTTGCAGAAATGTTAAATAGTCGTAGTATCCCTGTCACATTTCTTGTTAGAGAATCTAGCTTTTGGAATGGTGTATTACCTGAAGGCGAAAGTGGAATAATTAATAGACACATAAGAAATCATCATATTGATTTACGTTTATCTACAAACCTTAAGGAAATTAAATCTGATGAAAACGGTAAAGTTATATCTGTAATCATCGAAGAAACTGGAGAAGAAATTGAATGCGATGTAGTTGGGTTAACTGCTGGAGTTTCTCCTAATATAGATTTTATAAAGGATTCTGAAATTGAAACTGGTCGAGGCGTTAAAGTAAATCGATATTTAGAAACAAATATTCCCAACGTTTACGCTATAGGAGATTGTGCGGAGCAACACGAAGCCATAGGAAATAGAAGGCCAATTGAAGCGGTTTGGTATACTGGTCGAATGATGGGTGAAGTACTTGCACAAACTATTTGTGGCAATCGCATAAAGTACAATCCAGGACACTGGTTTAACTCGGCTAAATTTTTAGATATAGAATACCAAACCTATGGCTGGGTACATGGCAAAAAAGACAGACCTGAGAATGAAGCCCATTTTCATTGGAAACACGAAGATGACACTAAATGCATAACAGTAGCTTATGATAAGAACACAAATAAATTTCTAGGCATCAACACCTTTGGAATTAGGATGCGACATGAAACATTTGACACGTGGCTTACCGAAAAAAGAGATGTTGATTATGTAATTAATCATCTTGCTGAAGCAAATTTTGATCCTGAGTTTTATTCAAGATTTGAAAAACAAATAATTCAATCCTATAACAATCAACTACAAACTGCCTAGTAATGAGTAATAAATTAAATCATAGCATGTCATTGGCAACACCAGATGCCTTAAACATTACAACCAAACAGAAAATAGCTCTAGGTTTAGGACTAATTGGTCTATTTATTTTAACTCTTGCTCTATTCAATACAAGTTTTCCAAACAAAGGATTATTTCTCACATTTGCTTTGGGTCTAATTGTAATTGGAACGATTTTTTATTCTAGGGAAGCCTATTTAAACAAATTAGAAGGCATAAAAAATGATGGAGTATGGTTCAAATCAATTTCTTCAAGAGGATTTTGGGGCTGGTCGGTAGGGATTATTCTTACTGCCTTTTATATTGTTCTTTATTTCTATCCTCAATATTTAGGACTAAGAAAAGATGGTGTGGCGAATACAGGCTTAATCAGTTTATTTGACCCTCTTAGTCAATTGTTAAGTGGCAGAAATGCAAGCCAATGGTTTGTTTATGGTACACTTTACACAATTGCAATTTTAGCTTTTGGTTATAAGTTCATTTTAAAATACAGACATAATCGTTATCAACAAATTAGAACTGTATCGGTAATGGTTTTTCAATTAGGTTTTGCCTTTTTGATTCCGGAATTTATGTATGTAATGAATAATGATTTACCATATTATGACCTTAAGAGCATCTGGCCACTTAACTATTATATTTTTGATGAATGGTCTGTAAAAGCCTTTTTATCTAATGGTAATATTGGATTAGCTCTTATATTATTTGGTGTTCTATCAATATTTGTAATTACACCCATTTTAACTTACAAATATGGGAAACGGTGGTATTGCTCATGGGTCTGTGGTTGTGGAGGTCTTGCTGAAACAGCGGGTGATTCTTTTAGGCATTTATCTTCAAAAAAATTGTCAGCATGGAAACTAGAACGTTGGTTAATTCACTTAGTACTTGTCTTTTCAGTTGTTATGACAACTGCAATGATCTATACATATTTAGGTTATAAGAGTAATGATTTTTGGTTAACAAGAGGTGTTTTCATTTCACTTGTGATAGGCTTTTTGACAATTATTTTCGCTGGTGTAATGATTTTTAAACGAAATGAACTTGGTAAGGATGCCAAATATGGTGCTATTGGGTTTTTTCTTGTAATTACTCTTCTTCTGATAATGCATTTCACAGGTACAACGGATCAACTTTTTTACATAAAATCCGGAAACTTAAGATCAGCTTATGGTATATATATTGGTTCTATTTTCTCAGGTGTAATCGGCACAGGTTTTTACCCAATTTTAGGAAGTAGAGCTTGGTGTCGTTTTGGTTGTCCTATGGCTGCTGTACTAGGATTTCAGCAACGCCTATTCTCAAAGTTTAGAATAACAACCAATGGTGGCCAATGTATTTCTTGTGGAAATTGCTCAAACAGTTGCGAAATGGGTATTGATGTAAGACATTATGCCCAAAAAGGTGAAAATATTGTGCGCTCAAGTTGTGTTGGTTGTGGCATTTGTGCTGCGGTTTGTCCAAGGGGTGTCCTAAAATTAGAAAATGATAGTATGAAAGGACGAATTAACCCTAATGAAATACTTCTAGGTAATGATGTTGATTTGAGGAAATTGGTAAATGAGAATTAAGAAGTTGTATTTTTGCAACTTCAAATTGAGGTAATGCCCATCATTAAAGTTATAATTCCTGCTTTTAACGAAGAGGATTCTATTAAACATGTCATAAACGATATCCCAGATATTGTAGATGAAGTTATTGTAGTAAGCAATAATTCTACAGACAATACAGAAAAGAATGCCAAAGGTTCAGGTGCCACAGTGTTGGTCGAAACACAAAAAGGGTATGGTTATGCTTGTCTCAAAGGCATGGATTACATTGCTCAACAAGAAAAAAAAGCAGGTATCATTGTTTTTTTAGATGGGGATTATAGTGATTATCCTGAAGAGCTAGTAAAAATTGTCAATCCGATTATAGAAGATAATGTGGATTTTGTAGTTGGTGCACGTGTAAAAGAACTACGAGAAAAAGGATCAATGACCTTACCTCAAATTTTTGGCAACTGGCTTGCAACGAGTTTAATGCGCTTATTTTTTAGATCAACCTTTACAGATTTAGGACCATTTCGTGCTATCAAGTATTCTAAATTATTAGATCTTAAAATGGAGGATAAAACTTATGGTTGGACAGTAGAAATGCAACTGAAAGCACTCAAACAAAAATTCACCTACAGAGAAATCCCTGTCAATTACAGAAACAGAATAGGTGTCTCAAAAGTTTCAGGTACCATAAAAGGTGCTATATTTGCAGGCGTAAAAATCCTTTGGTGGATTTTTAAATATAGTTTCAGGTGATTTATCTTCAGTATTTCATAATTGTAGTTTACACAATAGCAATAGTGCTTATTTTTATGTATGCACTCGCACAACTCAACTTGCTTTATAATTATTTAAGTTCAAAAAAGAAACGTGAAGAATGTGAAACTTTTGACCTGAATAATCCTAATGAAATTCCATATGTAACTATTCAACTACCGGTTTTTAATGAGATGTATGTTATGGAACGTCTTCTAGACAACATTGCTCTTATAGAATACCCTGAGAATAAATTAGAAATACAGGTTTTAGATGATTCTACTGATGAAACTATTCATACTACTAAAGCTCATGTTGAAAAATTAGCATCTACTGGACTTGATATCAAACACATCACCAGAACTGATAGAACTGGATTTAAAGCTGGCGCATTAAAGGAAGGGTTAAAAATTGCCAAAGGTGACTTTATAGCAATATTTGATGCAGACTTTTTACCTCAACCAAACTGGTTAAAACGCACCATTCCTTATTTTAAAGATGAAGAAATTGGCGTAGTACAAACGCGCTGGGGACACATTAACAGAAATTATTCTTTGTTAACCAAAATCCAAGCCTTTGCATTAGACGCACATTTTACCTTAGAACAGGTTGGTCGTAACTCAAAAGGACACTTTATCAATTTCAACGGAACAGCTGGTATTTGGAGAAAGACCTGCATAGAAGATGCAGGTAATTGGGAAGGAGACACATTGACTGAAGATTTAGATTTAAGTTATAGAGCACAACTTAAGAAGTGGAAATTTAAGTATTTAGAAGATGTAGAAACACCTGCAGAATTACCGATTGTAATAAGTGCCGCGCGTTCTCAACAGTTTAGATGGAATAAAGGAGGTGCAGAGAATTTCAGAAAAATGCTGTGGCGCGTAATTAAATCTAAAAATATTTCTACCAAAACTAAAATACACGGACTTCTTCATTTACTAAACAGTTCCATGTTTTTAAGCATTTTTGTGGTAGCAGTATTAAGTATACCTATGCTCTACATTAAAAATGAATATGCTCATCTCAGAGACTACTTCTACGTTATGAGTTTCTTTGTAATGAGTACTATTATCTTTTTTGTTTGCTATTGGTTTATGTACAGAAATATTTATGGTAGTGGATTTAAGAAATTCTTTGGATACACAGGCATGTTTTTCACTTTCTTTTCTATTGCCATGGGCTTCTCATTGCATAATTCCATTGCAGTACTTGAAGGTCATGCAGGCAAGAAGAGTGAGTTTGTACGCACACCTAAATTTAATATTAGAAAGTTTAAAGACAATTGGAAAAACAATAAATACCTACGTAAAAAAGTATCTCCACACGTCATCATAGAAGGTCTTCTAATGCTGTATTTTGGATTTGGATTATACAGCGCTTTTATTGTTGGTGATCAGGGTGGTGACTTTGGACTATTTCCATTTCACCTGATGCTATTTATTGGGTTTGGGTATGTCTTTTTTAAATCTTTAGGTTCTAAAGTTTAGGCTCTATTCTCAAAAGCAATAACAATTCCTTTCTCTAAGTAATCTTTCAAACCTTTTAATAGAAGTGCCCAGCAAAAGGACGAGTGCTTAAAGTGATCATTGCATTCAGACCAATCTTTATGAAAAAATCTAATGTAGGTCCCATTTTCCTTTTCCTCTAAATTATAACCAAATGTTGTTGGATTCCAATCTTCATCTGATTCGGTCATTTTAAAATGAATGCGATCATTTTTCTTGCATGAACTAACCTCGGCATACCAGTTATACTTATCTGTAAAGTTATAATTGTATAATTCTCCAAGTTCTGGAATTCAACTGCATTTTAATGGCCACCACTTGACAAGATGCTCGGGCTGAGATATAGCATTATATACTGATTCGATGTCCTTAAGAATTAAAAAATTGTGGTGAATAGAATAACTCATAATTTAAGTATTGCTCTTAAAGTTAAAAATCTTTTTATAAAGGCATTAAATGTCGCGAAGCAAATAATTTTATCTTTGGCTATATGCTCGGAATAATCAATATAATTAAATACAAAAAGTTACCACTTGTTTTTATTATTTTGAGTTCCATATTGTATTTAATCTTTGCCTATGATTTAGCAAGAACCGATACTTTAAAACTCCCTCTGCTATATGTGGGTCTTTTTGTTTTTGCTTATCTCGTTATTAAGTCAAGTGGATTCTACTTTAGGATTCTAGTTATTGCTTCTGTTCTATTTAGACTTTTATTTCTATTTGCAATACCAAATCTTTCACAAGATTTTTATCGTTTTATTTGGGATGGTCAGATGATATTGTCTGGTTTAAATCCGTATTTAAGTACTCCTGATTATCAGATGGAATTAGGAGCTCTAACAAATTTTCCAAATCAACTAGAACTATATCATGGAATGGGAAGTCTAAGTGCTTCAAATTACACAAACTATCCACCATTAAACCAGCTATGCTTTGTCATTGCAAATTTGTTTCCTGGCCACAGTATTTTGAATTCGATTGTCGGTATGAGAATACTTATTATTGGTGCAGATTTAGGCACACTATATTTTGGTAAAAAACTCCTTGAGAAATTAAATATTCCATCCGGCAGAATCTTTTGGTACATACTTAACCCTTTTATAATTATAGAGCTAACAGGTAACCTTCATTTTGAAGGTGTAATGGTTTTCTTTTTCGTTTGGAGTCTGTACTTACTGCATTGCAGGAAGTGGTTAATATCCGCAATTATTTTGGCTTGTTCAATCTCCATAAAATTAATCCCAATAATGTTTTTACCATTATTTTTTAAATGGTTTAAAAAAGAAAATGGAAAGGTAAATTTTAAGAAATTGATAAAGTTTTACTCAGTTGTTGGAGTAACCCTAATTCTCTTCTTTATACCATTTTTTTCAATGGAATTTATTACTAATTACTCGAAAACCATTGGATTATGGTTCGGTAATTTTGAATTTAATGGTAGCATATATTATTTGGCCAGAGAAATTGGTTATGCCATTACTGGATATAATGAAATAGCAATAATTACTAAAATATTTCCACTGATATCCTTATCTATAATCCTTTACTTTTCCTTTTTCAGAGCAACACACACGATAACTGAATTGGCAACTTCAATGCTTTTGACACTTAGTTGTTATCTGTTTTTAAGTACTACAGTACATCCATGGTATTTAACAACACTAATCATACTTTCTATTTACGCTGCCTACAGATACGCTCTAATTTGGTCTGTTGTAATAATATTAAGCTATTTTGCTTATGCCGACATTGATTATACCGAAAATCTATGGGTATTAGCTTTTGAATACCTCATTGTGTTTTCTGTATTTATTTGGGAAGTCGTGCTGAAGAAAAAGATAAATATTTAATCCTCTAAATCTTCAGGTGGTTGTATGGCATCAGGATCATCTCCTTCAAAATCCTCATAATCATCTTCATCATAATTCTCCATAGTCACCGCTAATTTAGTACTTACTTTAACTAAATACTTTGTGTCTTCTGTGGTAACCTCAACAGCCTCAACAATTTCATTTTTGGCATTTCTAAATGAAATAATATGATTATCGTCATAGCCGTCGGGATACTTTTCTACTAACAATGCGAGTATCTCAGGTGTTAGCTTCTTGAAATCTACAATTACACGTTTAAGATTATCTTTCATCTTAGTTAGGGTTGATTAGTAATACTAAGATACAAATGAAATTAAAATAAATATTAATGAAATATTATATTAAAATTGGCTTCAAGACTATTGAATTGTTGTAATGTATAATATAACTTAAAGCATTTTAAGAGTATTAACCTCTTGTGTAGTTAAGTGTTTCCAATGCCCTCTAGGAATATCTTTTTTAGTTAAATGACCAATTGCAGCACAATCAATTTTTACAATATCGTATTTAAGGTAATCGAAAATTGTTCTTAATATGGTGTTACCAGTATTTTTAATTTTTATGCCTATTTTATTTTTAGACTCACCTTGTATATAACTAACTTCTTCAACGGCAATGAGCTTTCCTTCAACCTTGAATCCCTCTTGAATTTTTTTAAGGTCTTCAAATTTTAGATTTTTATCTAGTTCTACTTGAAATAGACGCGCAACACCTGTTTTAGAATTGGTAAACTTTTGAATCACCTCATCATCATTGGTAAACAAGAGTAAGCCTAAAGAATTTCTACCTAATCGGCCAATGGGTTTAATTTTAGCATTGGTTGCATTGGCAACTAAATCCATAACCGTTCTACCCTTTCCTTCTGCTGTAGTAGTAGCAAATCCTTTCGGTTTATTTAGAAGTACGTAAACTTTTGGCTCTGGACTAATACGCCTTCCATCAAACTTAACTTCATCACCAAGCTTCACTTTATAACCCATTTCGGTAATAATCTTCCCATTTACAGTGGCTAATCCTAAAGCAATATTTTCATCAGCTTCTCGCCTAGAACAAATTCCAGAATTTGCAATGTATTTATTCAAACGAATCTCATCTGGATTCGATGTTTTTTTCGGCTGAGATTTTTTATTAGAAAATCTGTTATCCTTAGCAAAACCCTTTGCATTACTTCTGGGAGGTTTTCTGCTTGAAGCTTTCCCTTTTCCTCTTCCATCTTGATTTCTGCTCATAACACTTAAATTTTAGGCTGCAAAGGTATAACAATACTTTACATTAACTATTTAATTTCTACAGTAGTTTGCCTATCTCTATTGACAGTTAATTTTGTTACATCGGGTCTAGAGTAATGGCCAACAACGTCAAAATTTTGACGCTCTTCTAATACTCTATTAAAGTTAATAGATTGAATTATTAAACCCTCTTTATTGATTACTGGCTCCACAATCCATTCACCATCTGGTCCTGCAATACAACTGCCTCCATTAGCTAATATATCAGGCGCATTTTTTATAATTTCATTATAGAAAGGTGTGTTCTCAGGAAAATCCATTTTGTTCATTAAACTTGAAACCGAAACCACAAAAGAGCGTGACTCCCGTGCAATAAATCTTGTTATATCTTTTGTGTTATGATCACTGCCAGGCCATACGGCTATATGTAAATTTTCACCTTGACCGTACAATGCTGTTCTTGGTAAAGGCATCCAATTTTCCCAACAATTTAAACCACCTACTGTAAATGACTTTATAGGGTGAACTTGTAGCCCATTGCCATCACCAGGAGCCCAAGTTAAGCGTTCATCGTAAGTTGGCTGTAGCTTTCTATGTACAGATTTTATTTCACCCCTTTCATTTATATAGACCAATGATGCATAAATACTGTGCCCTCCTCTATCAGTAGGTCGCTCCATAATCCCTAAATAAATGGCTAAATTATTCGTTTTAGCCAATTTACATATTGAATTTAAATCCCCTTTTTCAATGCATATAGAATTGCTGACATAATGCGCATGAAGCGTCTTGTTAATATCTGTATTCCACTCTGCCCCTCCAGTAAGAGCCAACCAAAATGGATATCCTGGTAAAAGAGCTTCACCAAAAACTATAAGCTCTACATTTTCTCTAGTGGCATCAATTATAGACTGTTCAATTTTCTTTAATGTGGCATGTTTATCTAACCAGACTGGTGCGATTTGAGCCATTGCAATTTTTAAGTTATGCTCCATTATATACGATTTAAAACAATAGATATATCAATTAATAATATTGAAAATACACCAGCAACAATTATAAACTTAAGTACATTATGAAGAAGCAAATAGTGTGTCTTCTTTTCTGATTTCCATAAAACAAAAAGAAATACCAACAACAAAAATATACATAGATAAAAGAAATAATACATATGTCCTATTTCAAAATAAAGTATCAGAATTGTTGCTGCAGTAATTGTTAATAGTGCTACAATACTTAGCATCAGTTTTGTTATTCGTTCTCCGTGTACAACAGGAACAGTACGGTAATTCAATGCCAAATCTCCTTTAATATTTTCCAAGTCTTTTATAAGCTCACGCATGGAAATCAGTAAAAACAAGAATATCGCATGACCGATGATTACCAGCTCAAAATTTCGATAGTAAATAAAAATAGCAAAAAATGGAGTCACCGTCAATACTGCCGAAACAATATTACCTGTTATTGGTTGTCTTTTTAAACGATGCGAATAGAACCATATAGCGAAGATGTATAGCACAAAGAAAACAACAGCCTTGAAAGATACATAGCTTGCAAAGACTATAGCTAAGAAATTTAGCACAAAATAAAATGAGAGTTTGGTGTTTTGACTAACTAATCTATCCAACATTGTTTTTTGCGGACGATTGATAAGGTCCTTTTCTGAATCGTAAAAATTATTAATGATATAACCAGCAGCTATTGTTGCCGAAGAAGCCAAAACAAGCATTAATAAATTAACATCTAACAAAACTGTTTTAACGGGTAGGTGGTTCGCAAAAATATATATGGAAGCCAAATATTGAGCGATAACAACAATAAGAATATTATATCCACGTACAACAGAAAATAAGCTGAAAAATTTAAGGAGTATATGTTTTTGCTGTCTTGAAAGCATGGATTTAGAAAATTAAACCCTGAAATAAGTTCAGGAAAATCTATATTAGAAGTTATATACAACCTCTAATTTCTGTCCTTTGAGTGCTTCCCTTGCTCTATCAATATTTTCGGTGAATCCTAGAATATATCCTCCTCCACCAGAGCCACAAAGTTTTAAATAATAATCATTAGTTTCAATCCCTTTCTTCCATAATTCATGGAATTGTTTAGGAATCATTGGCTTGAAATTATTAAGTACAATCTTAGATAATTGTTTTGTATTCTTAAATAATGATTTTATATCACCTTTTAAGAAATCATCCACACAGGCATCTGTGTGTTTGATAAATTGTTCTTTCAACATACTTCTAAAGCCTTCGTTCTTCATGTTTTCCATGAAAATTTTAACCATCGGAGCAGTTTCACCAACTATACCACTATCTAATAAGAAGACCGCACCTTTACCTTCAGATTTCTGAGATGGTATACCTGTAGCTTCAATATTATCCTTAGAATTTATTAAAATAGGCAAACTCAAATAACTATTTAATGGATCTAAACCGGAAGACTTACCATGGAAAAAAGATTCCATTGAAGAGAAAATGGTTTTAAGTTTCAACAACTTTTCTCTCGTCAAATTTTCTAATACAGTAATTTTATTCATTGCATATTTATCATAAATAGCTGCAACCAATGCACCACTACTACCAACACCATAACCTTGTGGAATTGATGAGTCAAAGTACATACCTGCATCTACATGCTTTTGCAAAGTGTCAAAATCAAAAGAAACCAAGTCTTCTTCAATGTTTCGCAAATAATCAACAAAGGCAATTAACCTTTTATTTGATTTTTTTGCTTCGTCTGAAGGGTTTTCGTCAACTTTAAGAGCTCCATTATAGAAATTATAAGGGATAGATAATCCTTTAGAATCTTTTATGATTCCGTATTCTCCAAATAATAGAATTTTAGAATAAAATAATGGTCCTTTCATAGTTTTTTAAGTTGCCAGGTTTGGCTACAACCGTTTTGCACCATTCCCAACGCTATCACAAATATAGTGACCGTTTTGGCAATATGCAACTAACTCACTCTTAATGAAGTCATAAACTTTTGATTCCTCAGCCTTGGGAAACAATACATGAACGTTAGCTCCAGCATCTAAAGTGAAGCAAATATTTGAATTATTTTCTTCTCTAAACTTCCAAATTCGGTTTATGATTTCCAAAGTATTAGGCTTCATTAAAATGAAATATGGCATACTTGTCATCATCATTGCATGCAAGGTTAAGGCCTCACTTTCAACAATTTTTATAAACTCCTTCAAATCACCTGATGACAGTATATCCTTTAGTTTGTCCAAATTGTCATGTGCTTGTAAAAATCGCTCCTTTGCAAATGGATGACCATACATAAGCTTATGTCCCAGAGTACTGCTAACTTGTTTTTCTCCTTTATCTACTAGTAAAATTGCATCTTGATAATCCTTAAAATTTGAGTGTATATCACCATCAAACCTAACTCCAAATAAATCTGAGCTTTCTGTACTCTTATTTTTACCCCAAACCACAAGTTCTCCTTCAATACTTCTACAAGCACTTCCTGATCCTAAACGCGCTAAAAAAGATGCCTTACGATTAAAGTAATCATCTGCATAATCTACACCCAAGTCTTCCTCAATACTCATTAAACAAAGTGCCAATGCACTCATACCTGAAGCAGAAGAAGCAATACCAGAACTATGAGGAAAAGTATTTGATGTTTCAATATTAAAGTGATAATCTCTTAAGAATGGGACATAGCTTTCAATACGTTCAAAAAAGGTTTGAATCTTAGGTTTAAAAGCTTCATTCTTCTCACCTTCGAAAAAAACTTCAAAACTAAATTCTGTACTTTTTTTCTTGGTATATGTTACTTCGGTTATAGTTTTACAATTTGATAGTGTAAAACTAATCGACGGATTCTCAGGAATTTGATTTTTGCGTTTTCCCCAATACTTCACCAAAGCTATGTTACTTGGAGACGACCATTTTACCGATCCGCTTTCTACTTTGGAGTTGTAGGATTTAAGAATAAAATCTTGATCTATCATTTAATTTTAATTCAGTTACAAAAATAGAGAAAATCTAGAGGTTTGGTCTATTTTCTTCTGTCATGCTTATCAATTTTAGCATAGTTTTATAATTCCTGGCTGTGGCACCAATGGATAATTTATGCTCAAAGTAATTTAAATTTAGCTTTGCCATAACTGGTTGTACAATAAAAGTAGATACAGTCACCAATAATGAAATACTCCTCATTTTCGTAGGTCTTTTGACTAGCTTCGTTTACTGATTTTTTGTTTGGCACATGACTAAGTATTGCAAAATAACTGTTGATTTTTTATCTTCTGACAAGGGGCAATTCTCAAATATTGAATTTAGCTCCTGTTTTGTTCTTACCAATACAGAAACTTCAAAGTCAAAATGATTGAGAATCGAATTTTGAATTCTTCTCTCTAATTCTGTTTTTTTTGTTCATCAGATTGAAAAATAATATTGCCAGTTTGAAAGTAAGTCTTTACACCTTCAAGTCAAATATTAGCTAAAATATATATAAGTTCAGCCATAGGCACTTTTCTATAACCACCGACATTTATTCCTCTTAAAAGTGCGATATATGTTTTCATTATTCAGTAATTGATTGTGCCACAATATATGCTCCTGTCCAAGCATTTTGAAAATTGAAACCTCCAGTTACAGCATCTACATTTATTACCTCGCCTGCAAAGTAAAGATTCGGTATTAATTTACTTTCAAAGGATTTAAAGTTTATTTCCTTTAAATCTATTCCACCAGCTGTAACAAATTCTTCCTTAAAAGTGCTTTTCCCAGTTACATGAAAAACGGCTTGGGTTAGTTGTTGGGCCAATGAAACCAATTGAGATTTGTTGATTTCTGCCCATTTCATTTCGTCAGAAATACCAGAGGCAACAACCAATTTCTTCCAAAGTCGCTTTGGCAAATCAAATTGGGTAGTGTTTACAACTAATTTTTTTGCGAATAAAATCTTTGCTTTTTTTAAATCCTCAATACAAGTATCAGTATCTTTTTGAATAAAGTTTACTTTAATTTTAAAGTTATAATTTAATTCTGCAAGTTCTATAGCACCAAAGGCTGAAAGTTTTAAAATTGCTGGTGCGCTCATACCTACATGGGTAATCAATAATGGTCCATGAGAATTTAAGGTAGTTCCCAGTACTTTAACATCTACATTTTTTGCAACGACTCCTGGTATATTCTTAATTCGTTCATCATTAATATCAAAAGTAAATAGAGATGGAACTGGTTCTACTATAGAATGCCCAATCCCTTCTAATAAATTCCACATTTTAGGATTACTTCCAGTGGCAATCACAAGCTTATTACATATAAATTGATCCTTGATGGTATGAATTAAAAAACCATCTTCAACTAAATCAAATGATTTTACAGCTTGATTATAACATATTTCAACACCGTGCTTATTACTCTCTTTTATAAAACAATCTATTATAGTTTGGGAAGAATTTGAAACAGGAAACATCCTGCCATCTTCTTCAATTTTTAATTCTACACCACGCTCTTGAAACCAAGAAATGGTATCACCTGTCATAAATGAATGAAACGGACCCAACAACTCTTTTTCGCCTCTAGGATAGTTCTTTACCAATTCAGATGGGACAAATTCTGCATGTGTTACATTACATCTTCCACCACCAGATATTTTAACCTTTTGCAATCCTTCTTTACCACGTTCTAAAATGGCAATAGACAATTGAGGAAACTTTTCTGCAATATTTATACCAGCAAAAAATCCTGCTGCACCACCACCAATAATTATAATATCTTTGTGTTTACTCAAAGTCTTAGATTGAAATTATAAAATTACTATGTTAATACCCAAAAGACTAATTTTTATTCTACTTATCACAATTGCTTGTACTTCGTTTGGGAAATTAGAATTACTTGGGGATTTACCAAATAGCCTCAAGGAAGTTTCAGCATCTGAAAAAATTCCAAATTCAAATTTAATTTGGGTTATAGAAGATTCTGGAAATGAGAATATACTATATGGCTTAGAAACAACAGGTGAAATATCTAAATATATAACATTAAATGAGGCTACAAATATTGACTGGGAGGATATTACAGCCGATGAATATGGTAATATTTATATAGGTGATTTTGGAAACAATAATAAAAAACGTACCTATTTTCAAATTTATAAAGTCTACAATAAGGAATT
>Ga0213865_10000241_pt1 | contig 36390 bp, 34 predicted proteins | sample PICome_6_FD_160100 | JGI IMG/M metagenome (GOLD analysis project Ga0213865, IMG submission 160100) | Coastal seawater microbial communities near Pivers Island, North Carolina, United States - PICO282 | ecosystem: Environmental > Aquatic > Marine > Coastal | place: USA: North Carolina...
GGCTAACTCTAGGCAAGGGTAACGCATCAGATCGGGGGGTCGGAATTCGAACTGTATGGCTTGGGTGAAATCGAGCGTGGCTTCGGGGGCGGCTGCACGTTGCGGATAGAGCAAGCAGTGTTGGATAGCGAAGGTCATGCTCGGGGGACTCATCTGCGCCAAAATGGAGCCATCGATTAACTGCACGCATGAGTGCACAATACTTTGCGGGTGAATGACGACTTTGAGCCGTTCGCTATTCAGGCCAAATAGCCAGTGCGCCTCGATTAATTCCAGTCCCTTGTTGGCCATGGTGGCCGAATCCACTGTGATCTTGGGCCCCATTTTCCAGTTGGGGTGTTGAGTGGCCGCTTGGGGGGTGACTTGCTCTAATTGTTCGATTGGCCAGTCTCGAAATTGGCCGCCTGAAGCGGTGAGAATCAATTGATCCACTTCACTGCGCTGGCATCCTTGCAAGCATTGAAAAATTGCGTTGTGTTCGCTGTCGACAGGGAGCAGCTGCACGCCTTTTTTTTGGGCCGCTTCAATGACGAGCGCTCCGCCCATGACTAAAAGTTCTTTATTGGCGAGCAAGAGGTCTTTACCGGCATCAATTGCAGTCAGCGCCGGCATTAAGCCGCAAGCGCCCACCACAGCTACCAAAACGCAGTCAGCAGCCTCTAGTTCACAAATTGCCCGCAGTGCGCTGGAGCCGACGCTAAGCTGCGTCTTGGCGGGGAAGTTTTGGCGGTCGATCGCTTGGCGGCCAGCCGCATCATCGGTAATGACTGCATGGGGTATCGCAAACTCCTGGCAGATACTGGCAAGTTGTTTGCTATTACGATGCGCAGAGACAGCGATCAGCTCTAATTTGTCTGCATGCTGGCGAATCACGCGCAGCGTATTCAGACCAATCGAGCCAGTGGCTCCGAGTAAGACGATTTTCTTTTTCGGAGCAGACATTTGTTTAGAAAAGGGCGTATTTGAATAAAAGATAGCCGAGTGGTGCTGTTAGAATCAAACTATCTGTAAGATCAAAAATGCCCCCAATACCGGGAATGATTTTTCCAGAATCTTTAACGTTTGCTTGGCGTTTAAAAGCAGATTCCACCAGATCCGATGCGATGGAGGCAATTCCAATTGGGATCGCAAACAGTAGACTCATCCACCAAGCAAAATTGTCGGGTGCGATCGGATGAAATAGGACGACCAGTAGCCAGCCGATAAGCATCGAAAATAAGATTCCGCCAGCAGCGCCTTCGTAAGTTTTTTTGGGGCTAATGATGGAGAGCTGTGTCTTTCCGAGTCGCATCCCAATCAGTAAACCGCCCACATCCGAGCATTTGGCGACCGCGATCAGCCAGACGGCCAAGAAGAGTCCCGTCTGCGTTGAGGCATCATGAAATTCCGCCATCTTGACGATCTTGATCAAATAATGCAGCAGAAATGGGACGTAGATAAGGCCAAACAGAGTGGGCATAAAGCTACGCAGTCGCCCTGCCTGCAAGTCGAGGCGAATGATCGAAAGGGTCAAAACGATAAAAGCAATCAGGAAGAGATCGCTACCCGATTCCGGTCCCCCCCAGTAATAAGAGCCCAAGCAGAGTACGACGCCACAAGCCAATCCCAGTGTCTTTTGCGGGCGCAGTTCCATTTTTTCAAACAGACGGTACAACTCTAGTTGGGTCAAAAAAGCGAGAATCGTGATTAAAAATACGCCGGCGTGCACACCAAATAGGGTGAGTAAGAGCGCAAGGCTAATCCAAAGAATCGCAAAGCTGAGAATTCTTTTTTGCATGGTTGAGTTTAATTAAAATCTTCAGGATGAGAGGGGGTGGTTGTCTATGGCTGTTACGGGAGTTTCGTTACCAGTATCTTGTGTATTCCCAAACCGACGTTCTCGCTGCTTAAAATCGGCCAGTGCAGCTTCGAAATCCGCCTCTTTGAAATCAGGCCATAGGGTTGGTGTAAAGTAGATTTCTGCGTAAGCGCTCTGTAACAGCAAAAAATTGCTGAGCCGATATTCCCCCGAGCTGCGAATGATCAAATCTGGATCGGGAAGTTCGGCTGTGTAGAGGTGCTGTTGGATACAATTATAGTCCACATCTGCTAAGTCTAGTGTGCCGTTCTGGAGCTTATTGCCGATAGCTTGGAGGGCATCAACAAGTTCCGTGCGAGCACCATAGTTGAGGGCTAGGGTGAGGGTGTAGTCAGAAAAATGAGCCGTCGCTGCTACAGTATCCTTAATTTTTACCTGTAGTTTCTCCGAGAGATGCTTGGTGCGACCAATGACGCGGAAACGAATTCTCTGCTCGATCAGTTGTTTCAGTTGGGTGCTCAAGAAGTGTTCCAGCAGCTGCATGAGATCTGCAACCTCTGCGGCGGGTCGATTCCAGTTTTCGACGCTAAAGGCATACAGTGTGATGTAGGGGATTCCGTTTTTTTGGGCTGCCGTTAAAGTTCTTTTAACGGCTTCCGCTCCTTGGCGATGCCCTTCGATTCGCGGCCGATTTCTGGCTTTTGCCCAACGCCCGTTGCCGTCCATAATGATCGCAATATGTTGGGGGTTGCCGCGCTTGGGAGTGGGACTACGAGTGCTCACATTGACTTCGCTCATTTAGTTGTAGGGCGAGGCCGCCCCTAAATCTGATAATTATCGGCTGCACTGCTTTCATGCAGCCCGCACTCGCGTTTGAGCCCACCAAAGCGGGTATCTTCAGCGTGCATGCCAGCACTCAATTTGCTGGTGCTATGCCAATCGCCGACCGATACATACCCTTGATCCCAGAGTGGGTGATAGGGGAGGTCATGTTGTGTGAGGTAGTCGTAAATGGCTTTGTCCGACCAATCGATGATCGGGTAGAGTTTGACGATTTTATTCTGTTTTTCGATTGCGGGACGTTTTTTTCGGGAGTTTGACTGTACTCGTCTTAAGCCGGAAATCCATGCCTGCGCGCCTAATTGAGTGATTGCGCGATTCATGGGTTCCACTTTATTGAGCTCATTGTATCGCTTGAGCCCATCCAGCCCTTGTTCCCATAATTTACCATAAAGCGCCTCCTGCTGGGCTGCAGATTGCTGGGATCGGAATGTTTTCAGGTTGAGACTTAGGCGTTGCCCCAATTCAGCCGCAAAGCGATAGGTTTCTGGAAATAAATAGCCAGTATCGATAAACAGAATGGGTATTTGAGGCACAATTTGGGTGACCATGTGCAGCATGACCGCACTTTGTACGCCAAAGCTGGTACTGAGGACCAAACGCTCCCCATAGTGTTGGTAGGCTAAGCGAATGCGCTCTTCGGCTGGTGCGGCCTCAATTTGTGCCTCATCTAGACTGCTGACAGCATGCATCATTTTCTTATCTTTAGTTATGAACTAGGAAAGTCAAGATAAGCTGCAGTGGGATTTTAGGCAATGCTTGTATCACCTCGCCTAGGAACCGGTGGCGGCATGCGGCGAAGTCGTCACTAGGGAGCTGAATTATGTGATCTGTATCTGTTCTACTGTAGCCGAGAAAATGCATGTCGACAAACTAGGATACAACTAAATCAGCGGCGTCATCGATTTGGGGCTAAGTTGGAGTGACTCCTTGAAGTCCAACCTTATGGGTATGCACCGCGTAGAGCAAGTAAATGCAGGGCCTGCAGCCAGGGATTCGCCTGGCAGGCTAACGTAACTGCTGCAGGAATGGGGCCGCTAAACTAGTAGTCCTTTAGGGTGATTAAGCCCCAAAATAAGGTAACCTTATTTCCTGTAATGTTGTCCCGCCCCATGATTTCAGTCGTCGACAATGGAATGGTATTCGACTTCTCGGCAGAGTAAGCAGCTGGTTCAGACTTGTAGATGCCCAAAATGTTCGTGCTTTTCGGGGCATGCTGTGTCTGTTTGCTACCGCAGGCGGACAGTAAGCACATAACGGTTAAGCCAGAAAGTAAAGTGGGGATTTTAAATTTCATAATAATTAAGTAGTGAACGCTACAGTGTTACAGGCGTCCTAGGTGCATTGGCAAGCCGGTTTTAACAAAAACTGGCTGCTAGGCCTCAATATCATTTAATAAAGCATCGGCAAGCTGCATATTTGAGTGCACGGCCTTAACATCTTCCAGTGCATCTAGAGCACTCACTAAGTGGAGTACTTTACGCGCAACATCTGCATCATCTACCGGTACGTGAACGTTGGCTAAATAAGCTAATTCCGAAGACTCAACGGCAATCGATTGATCGGATAGCGCTTGTGAAAGGGCATCGTATTCTGCCAGTGTACACAAGACCTCAAAGTGGTCTCCCCTCTCGAGAACATCTTCTGCGCCTGCCTCGAGAGCCAGTTCCATCAGAACTTCTTCGGTGACGGCACTGGCATCAATAATAAACTGTCCCTTGCGATCGAATTGAAAGGCCACGGCCCCAACGCCAGCTAAATTACCACCATTTTTGCTCATGGTACTGCGTACTTCTGAGGCGGAACGATTTTTATTATCGGTGGTGACCTCCACGATTAAGCCCACCCCACCAGCAGCATAGCCTTCGTAAACATTTTCCTCGTAGACGACACCTGGAAGCTCACCGGTTCCTTTTTTGATGGCACGCTCAACATTGTCAGCGGGCATGTTGGCTTGTTTTGCCTTCGCAATAACTGTGCGCAAGCGAGGATTAAAGCTGGGGTCACCGCCACCATCTCGCGCCGCGAGCGTTAAATCTTTACTGATGACACTAAACAGTTTTCCGCGCTTAGCATCTGCCGCGCCTTTTGCCCGTTTAATCGTTGCCCACTTGCTATGTCCTGACATGAATTTAGAATACTTTGTTGTTTAAATGTGCGAAGCTAGCATATCGGAGCATTAAGAGTCGAGTATCATGAGCCCATTGTCTCCAATATCTGTTGTATTGAAAGCTACAAGTGATCATCAGGGCAAGTCGATTCCTTTATCACCTGCTATGGGATCCTATCTCGTATGCATAGCTAGGTTGATTTATGTATGACAGGCCTCCTGAAACTATGCTGTCTAGGGATCCGAGGAGTGTGCAATTAAATTGCTTCTCACATGATTCACCGTCAAAAAATAATCCTATAATTTCATTCACAGTATTATTTTGTATATTATGGACTGGTCTCAATTTGCTAGCATGGATCCTCATTTATTACTCGGGGTGGTGAATACAGAGTTAAGAAATCATTTCGATTCGCTCCATGCGCTGTGCCAATACCATGCGATTGATCGAGTCGCTTTGTGTCAGCATTTAGAAAAAGCCGACTATCGTTATCAAGCGGATGTTAAGCAATTTCGCTGACTGAACAAGTTTGAAGGCGCCAATTTTTTGTGGTATAATTAAACTGATGTCGATCAATGTTGAGCATTGATCCTCAAGTTTTGCCAGTTGCTTGCGAGCAAGTATGTCGAAGCTCCTGTACCAACTGTGTTAATTCTGGCATCGCTGCTCCCAATTTTTCTCCACGCTGTAAGGGGATCTCCCAAATGGCTGCGATTTCTACGGCACGTCCTGCCTGAAAGTCAATTAGCGATGAAGGTCTGTAGGCCCCCATGCCGCGCGTGATCTCAAATTGTTGTTGCAGGAAGTCATCGCTGATTTGATGGCCTGCTAGGCTGGCCGCGGCTTGCACTTCCTGCATCAAAATACGTGCTCTGGCACATACATCAGGATTAGCGAGTATTTGATCCGTGGTGCAGCCACCGGCAACGATCGAGAGTCCATTAAAGGGAATATTCCAACATAATTTACGCCAAAGCGAAGCCTCTAATTGCTGAGATAGGATTGTTTTAACGCCGGCTAATTGAAAAGCAGTTATAATCGTTCGTACCGCACTTGGCCACGTATCTTGGAATGAACCGAACTCCACTTGTCCGGGATGGTAGTTTTCGACGACTCCCGGCGCCGTGCGATTGACGCAAATAAAGCACAAGCCACAAACAATAGGATTGTTAGGGAAATGAGAGGCAAAGTATTCGGCATTTCCCATGCCATTTTGCAAGGAGAGGATGATGGTCTTCCTGGGTTGAACTAAATGCTGCAAGTCACTCAATAAGGCCCTATTATAGGTTGATTTAGCGGCGACAATAACCCAGTCCATAGGCCCGATTTCTGGTGCCAAGCGACTGATTTGTGTGGGCTGAACGCAACGCTGTTCTCGCAGCTTATTGGGCTGCTGGGCGTCGACTCGTACCAGCTGAATCCCATCACGCATGAGAGTTGCATAATCCGAGCGGGCCAAAATATGCAGTTTGGCGCCAACGCTTGCTAATAGGCCAGCATAGTGAAGTCCTATTGCGCCTGGACCGATCAATCCGATCTTCATGGCCGTTTGCGTTTATTCCATGCCCATAGTCAACGCCGCTGGCTCGGCGTGGGCAATCTGTACTTTTGTATCGTGCGCGTGATTCAATTTGTTTGGGAAGTCCAAGGTGTAATGCAGTCCGCGGCTTTCAGAACGCTGCAGGGCGCAATCAATGACCATTTTAGCGACCAGCACCATATTGCGGAGCTCCAATAAGCGTTCATCGATTTTAAAATCCCAATAGTATTGGTTAATCTCCGCTTCTAAGTTTTCAACCCGGCGGCGTGCCCGGTTGAGGCGTTTGCTGGTGCGAACAATTCCAACATAGTCCCAAAGTGTTCGTTTGAGTTCGTCGAGATTATGCGCCAGCACCACTTGCTCATCTGAGTTCCGGGCATTGCCATTTACCCAGCCGGGCAAATCTGGACTGCTGGCTTCAGCTGTATCCAGCTCGTGCAATACTTTATCCGCTGCATTGTGGGCCAGCACGACAGCTTCCAATAACGAGTTGCTGGCTAAGCGATTGGCTCCATGTAGGCCCGTGCAGGCAACTTCGCCGCATGCATAGAGTCCGGTCAAACTGGTTTGGGCTGCTAGGTTTGTGGTGACTCCTCCGCACAAATAGTGAGCAGCTGGCACAACTGGAATAAGGTCGCGTTCAATGAAAATGCCCCGATCAGCGCAGTGTTGGTAAATGCCGGGGAACCGTTTTCGCAAGGATTCTGCTGATTGTCCGCGGATATCCAACCATACGTGAGTGGCTCCCGACTGTTTCATTTCTGCGTCGATGGCACGTGCCACGATATCTCGAGGCGCCAAATCTTTGCGTCGATCATAGCGTTCCATAAAAGCCTCGCCTTTGAGGTTACGTAAAACAGCACCCTCACCGCGAACCGCTTCACTAATCAAAAAACGCCCTGAATCGCTACTGTAAAAAGCGGTCGGATGAAATTGCACAAATTCCATATTGCGAACTTCGACGCCAGCGCGAAAGGCCATTGCCAGCCCATCGCCCGTCGCAATAGATGGATTGGTCGAATATTGATAGATTTGCCCGATCCCACCGGTGGCGATCAAAATGCAGCGTGCACGGAAGGTTTCCACTTGACCGTTTTGCGTATTGTATGCGTACAGCCCTAAAACTCGATCTTCAGCTGGTGAAGCTTGTTGGGATAAGTGGGCCAATTTTTTACGCGTGATGAGATCCATTGCGAAGTAGTGCTCGAGCGTGTCGATTGAGTCCGACTTCGCAATCCCCGCTAATAGTGCGGTTTCAATCGCGTTGCCCGTCATATCTTGCACATGCAAAATACGCCGTTTTGAATGCCCTCCCTCTTTGCCGAGAGAGACGCGGCCATCATTTAGTTGGGTGAAGGCCACGCCGCGTTGTACCAAGGTTGCGATACTAGATGCCCCGTCGCGCAGGATTGCTTCTACCACTGCTGGGTCGCAGAGCCCGTCGCCGGCATCTAATGTGTCGGCAACATGCATGGCCACATCATCACTTTGCGACGTGACTGCTGCAATGCCTCCTTGCGCGTAATTTGTGTTTGATTCGGCGGAATCTTTTTTGGTGATGATCGCAACGCGTTTGCCCGCTTCTGCCAATTTAAGCGCAAAGCTCAAGCCCGCGATACCACTGCCGATGACTAATACATCATAGTCCTGACGCATATTATAAATGTGTTCTCCTCTTGGTGATGCTAAGATGTACAAGCTGCCCTAGATCAGAATATTGTCAATTAATCGAACCTGTTCCAGCCAAGTCGCTAGTAGCAGCACTTGCTGTCCTGGGTGGATTGCTTTAGCCGGTTGCAGCGTTTTGCGATCGACCAACTCCACGTAGATCACTCGAATACGTCGGGCTTTTGTGAGATGATGCGTCACTTCCGCCACGACGCGATCAACGCTGCGGATGTTTTGTTCGTCCACCATGGCTTTCGCAATTTTCAGTGAGCGATAAAGTGTTCGAGCCTCTTCCCGTTGCGATGGACTTAGGTAAGCATTGCGAGAACTTAAAGCGAGGCCATCGGAGTCTCGCACAATCGGAGCAACGACAATTTCTAAGTCTATATGTAGGTCGCGAACGAGCTTTTGGATCACCGCACATTGTTGGGCATCTTTTTGTCCGAAAATGGCATAATCTGGTTGAATGATATTGAATAGTTTTAAGCAAATGGTCGCCACGCCACGAAAATGTTGGGGGCGCGATAGCCCGCATAAGCCAGCGCTAACAGCCGTCTCCTCCACAAAGGTGGAATAACCGTCGGGGTAGAGCGCCTCTGCATTCGGTGCAAACACAACCGCAAGCTGTTTGGCTTGGCATTTCTCGATATCCGCTTTCAGAACCCGCGGGTATTTTTCAAAGTCTTCGTTGGGTCCAAATTGAGTTGGATTGACAAAAATTGACAGGATGACTTTGTCTGCCTTGGCTTGCGCTTGGTCAATGAGCGATAGGTGCCCTGCGTGAAGACTGCCCATCGTGGGGACCAAGCTAATTGAGTGGCCATGCACACGCATGTCGCGTGCCCAAGCTTGCATTTCCTCAACCGTATGTATGATCAGCATAGTGTGTGCATAAAAATTATTTTATCGACCGCAACCAAATTTCTTATCTTAACCACTGCTTATCAAATAAACCCATATTGATCCATCATGAGTGACTCTTATATCCAACAACTTTTTGCCGAGCGCATCGGAGGCGCCCAGTACGGGAAATCGACAGCCATTTACAAGTTTGAAAAAATCAAGCGCGCTAAAAAAGCGGCTAGCTTGGCGAAACCAGATGTCGCATTGATCGACATGGGGGTTGGTGAGCCTGATGAGATGGCATTTCCGGTGGTGGTGGAGGCTTTGCAAAATGCCGCTGCCCAAGCTGAAAATCGTGGGTATGCGGATAATGGGGGCGACGGCTTTAAGCAAGCGGCTGCTCGCTACATGCAGACCGTTTTTCAAGTAGAATCCATCGACTGGGAAACCGATGTCATCCATTCCATCGGATCTAAAAGTGCGCTTTCGATTTTACCTGCTTGTTTCATCAATCCTGGCGACTATGTTTTGATGACGGAGCCGGGTTATCCGGTACTGGGGACGCATGCGAGCTACTTGGGGGGCTCGGTGTATAACATGCCGCTTACTGCAGACAATGAATTCTTGCCAGATTTGACGGCTATTCCTGAAGATGTTTTGTCCCAGGCCAAGATCCTTGTGCTCAATTACCCAAACAATCCAACGGGAGCATCGGCGACTCGGGCATTCTTTGAAGAGGCGGTGGCCTTTGCGCGAGCCAACAATCTCATTATCGTACAAGATGCTGCCTACGCATCCCTTATCTTTGAAGGTCAGCCCTTGTCAATTTTACAAATACCGGGAGCCAAGGAAGTGGCTGTTGAGCTGCATTCCTTATCTAAAAGTTATAACATGACGGGATGGCGTATTGGTTTTGTAGTCGGCAACCCGCTGATTGTAAAAGCCTACGGTGACATGAAGGATAATACCGATTCGGGTCAATTTTTAGCCATTCAGCAAGCTGCGGCGACCGCTTTGGAGCATCCGCAGATTACCGAGGAAATTGCTGCGAAATATTCCCGCAGGATGGACTGGTTGGTGGATGCACTCAAGCTGGCAGGCTTTGATGCGAGCAAGCCCAAAGGGAGCTTTTTCCTATATGTGGCGGCTCCAAAGTCTGCTTCCAAGGGGGATGAGCGCATCGAATTTGAGAGTGGTGAGGCCTTTAGCCAATGGTTGATCACGGAGTTGCTGATCAGCACCGTGCCTTGGGATAATTGTGGCCACTTTGTCCGCTTTTCTGTTACCTTTGCTGCCAAGGGTGAGGCTGCGGAGCGGGCGATTATTAGCGAGATTGCAGATCGCTTGCACCCATACAGTTTTCAGTTTTAGGTAGATTTTGGCAAGCGGTCGGCCGCGAGTAAGATTGGATAATGTCCTGCGGATGCGCCACTCTGTGGCTGTCAAAACAGCGCTTCCAGCCCTAGCTTATTCGTTAGATCTAAGCCTGTAGCCATTAAACTTAGCAATCCTGAAATCCAGCAGTCTTCAGCCTTGATGATGCATTGGGATGTGCCAGATGCTCGGCAACTGAAGGCCGATGGAAGGTATCAACATACCAGACTGCTGGCCTGACAGGCAACTATGTGCCTTGGTCGCTTAGGTTTCGAGCGGTGCCATATGAACGGATGCGCAGCTGACCGGACAACTTTTTGAGCACCCACTTGCTGAGCACATATCTAATGCTATACATTAAAAGTGTGTCTGATATAAAGTTGTTGGCAGATAAAATCCTATTGCTTAAAAAGTCTGTTTGTATAGCTCGGATCAAAGCGGCGATTGAGCGTTATTGGGTTGAGCCTCTCTGAGGCCATGCAGATCGCGCTGAATTTGTTTAAGTTAATTTCGTTAAGTCGTTTAGACTTGCAGTTTCGGGGTGCTTCATTAGTCTAATGCCGTGTCTATTTTATTGCATTTGGGGTGTTGGCTCTGTGCTTGCACGATGGCATGGGCTGCATCGAATTCTGGTAGGCAGTTTGAGCCAGGTGCCTCCACTAGTGGCGTGACTGTGCAGAGCCCGGAAGCCATGCGCGCCGTGAGTCAAAATATTGATCGCTTATTAGCGGAATATTGGGAGAAAAATAATCTTCAGGGGGCTCCACTGACGGATGATGCAAGCTTTTTAAGGCGCAGTTATTTAAGGATTATTGGGCGTATCCCAACCGAGTCGGAGGCTCGCAGTTTCTTGGCTCGGACGGACCTCGATAAACGCGCAGATCTGATTGATCATTTGTTGGATTCACCGGGATACGTCAGCCATCAGTTTAATTTTTGGGCAGATGTCTTTCGTATCAAGACCACTGGACGAGAGGGGAGTCTGAAAGGTGGGGTGTATTACGCTCAGTGGTTTAAAGAGCACATTATTTCGAACACTCCCTATGATCAAATCGTGCACAGTTTGCTGACTGCGGAGGGCTACCCCTGGGAAAACCCTGCTAGCGGGTATTATTTGCGTGATCTTGGAATGCCTTTAGACAATATGGCGATGACTTTGCAAATTTTTATGGGGACTCAGCTACAGTGTGCTCAGTGTCATGATCACCCATACGCAGCTTGGACGCAGAAAGATTTTTACCATTTAGCAGCTTTTACTGCGGGAGTGGAAACTCAGTACAAGCCAAAGGACATTCAAGATCCCAAGGCGCTGGCTTTATTGCAAGCATTGAGGGCAAATCCGAACCGTGATCGCAAGAACCGTCAACGGGCCATCCGAACTTTGTTAGATCCTTTACGATGGGGAGTTTATCATTCAGGCAGAATGCTGTATTTACCCGAAAAGTCTAATCTGGGCGCGCCAGCATCTGCTGCCATTGAGCCGCAAGTGCCAGCTGGTGTCTTGCAGTTAGCTGTCGAGAGTTCCAGTCAATCGAAGGTGCAACAATTTGCGGCTTGGATGACTTCTGAGTCCAATCCGCGCTTTGCTATTGTGGTGGCTAATCGGATGTGGAAGCAGGTTATGGGGCAGGGCTTGATCGAGCCCGTCGATAATTTTCAGCAGATTACAGACGCGGTTTATCCAGAGTTGCTGCAGTATTTGGCGAAGACGATTCAATGGTTGGATTACGACTTGAAAGCATTTCTGAGTGTTCTCTATGCGACAGAATTCTATCAGCGCAAGGCAATCTTCGAGTCAACGGAGCAGGTTGTGCCGGAGCATTTGGTCGGACCAAGCTTAGAGAGGATGCGTGCTGAGCAAATTTGGGATAGTTTGGTTTGCATTTTACGCGATGATGTCGATCAGCTGCAAAATTCTGCTTACCAAAGTCGAACCCAGTATGCTGCTTATCAGTCAGGCCAAGCCCCCCAGGCGGTCCATTTGCTGGCAGAAAAATCAGTCGACGAGCTCGTCGATTTGTTAGATGAAATGGCAGTTCTGCAGCCGAAAATAAAGGACCTCAGTCAACAATTAAAAAGCGCCAAACGGAATCCCCAAAGCGTGAGTCCAGAGGAGATCAAGCGCCTACAGGCGCAATTACGATCATTGAGGAAGGCGCAAAATACTCAGATGGCAGTCGATACGATGGCGGGGGCATCCATGGCAATGAATGCGGGTTCACGCCGCAAACAGGCTGGCTTTGGTCATAGCACACAGGGTGCAGGATTCGCAGTTAGACGAGCCTCTGAATTGCCTTCACCATCTGCCAATGGGCACCCATTAGAAGTTTTCGGACAGTCCGACCGACTTTCGATTGAAAATGCGAATCGCGCTGCGAGCATTCCGCAGGCGCTCTTTCTGATGAATTCGCCCCAGACAAATCAAATATTGGCACAGCAGTCGATGCTCGGTCGCAAGGCGACCCGCATGAGCAATATTGATCAACAATTAGAGGTGCTCTATCTGGGATTGTTATCCCGGCAACCCCAGGCAGAAGAATTGGATTTTTTGCGTCCGCTGCTGATCCATGAGCCCGAAAAAGTGGTCGAACGCACCATTTGGGCGCTGGTTAATAGCCAAGAATTCAAATTTATTCGTTAGAGCCAAAGTGCCAAATATGAAAAGTGGCAGAGTCTACGTTAGGGCACCTCTGAAAACCTCCCATGTGCCGAGATTGCCGATTTGCTGTGATGCAGGCAAGGCTCTCTCGCCAACGGTTGGGCTGGAAGCCCTGCCTTGGCGAGAGCAACGCCGTCAGCGCACAGCAAGCGGCAAGTCTTTCAAACCGAAACACTGTTGGTTCTGAGCTGCGTTGATCTGCGCACGAAGGGCTTCCAGCCCTCCTGTGCACAGAATCGCCTTGCTCAAAATCAAAATTGTATTCGTCTCGGTCTTGGTAGGTTTTCAGAGGTGCCCTTTAGCCTGCCGAGTGAGCTTCTTAAATAGCTTATTGGCGGAGGGCGCCAGCTGCTAATTCTTGCAGATAACTTGCGTAGGCATCTTGTATCCCCGATTGGAGAGGGATTTTGGCTTGCCAGCCAGTAGACTTCATTAATTGGCTGCAAGTGAGCTTACGAGGGGTGCCGTCTGGCTGGGTGGAATCAAATTCGAGGCTCCCCTCAAAACCGACACATTTTTTGATAAGCTCGGCTAATTCACGAATGGAGACTTCGGATCCAGTGCCTAAGTTGACCCAATCTGGTGGGTTTTCTATTTGAAGCAGGTGAACAATCCCAGCTGCGGCATCATCCGCGTGCAGAAACTCGCGCAGCGGACGTCCGCTACCCCAGATCGTCACGCTGGGATCTTGGGCTAGCTTGGCGGCGTGCATGCGTCTTATTAAGGCGGGCAATACGTGAGAATTCTCCGGGTGGTAGTTGTCGCCGGGTCCGTACAAATTGGTGGGCATGGCTGAATGGTAGCAAAGTTGGTATTGCTTGCGATAGAATTGACACAGTTTGAGCCCCGCGATTTTAGCGATCGCGTAGGCTTCATTCGTCGCTTCCAACTCACCATTTAGCAGAGAACTTTCCTGCATCGGCTGCTTGGCGAATTTTGGGTAGATGCATGTGCTACCTAAAAATAGCAAGCGCTCAGTTCCCGCCTTATAGGCAGCGTGAATGGTGTTTTGAGCAATGGCTAAATTCTGGTAAATGAATTCGGCAGGATAGGTATTGTTAGCATGGATCCCGCCGACTTTAGCTGCTGCGATCACAGCCACATCTGGCTGCTCGCTTTGCATGAAATCTTGCACCGCCTGCTGCTGTGTCAGATCAAGTTCTTGGCTGCTGCGGGTGATAATGTTGTGATAGCCCAGCGTACGAAGGTGGCGCACCACGGCGGATCCAACCATGCCTCGATGGCCCGCTACATATATTTTCGCTGAGAGATTCATGGTTTTATCCTCTTACAATTATCTGAGTGATGTATTATCTGGTTGCTTGCTGATATGCGAGCTCTTGCTTTGCGAGCACTAAGTCGGCATCAACCATGATTTTGACGAGATCATTGAAACGTACTTTGGGCTCCCAGTTGAGCTGGCGCTTGGCTTTGGCTGGGTCACCAATCAAGAGATCAACCTCTGTGGGGCGCTCATAGCGTTGGTCATAATCGACATACTGTTCCCAGTCGAGATCGAGCAATTCAAAAGTCTTTTGGACGAATTCACGCACGGAATGGGTTTCATTGGTGGCCATCACATAGTCATCTCCTTGATCTTGCTGTAACATTAGCCACATCGCTTCAACGTATTCCTTGGCGTAGCCCCAATCGCGCTGCGCATCCAAGTTTCCCAAATAAAGTTTGTCTTGCAGGCCGAGCTTAATACGAGTCGCTGCCCGGGTGATTTTTCGGGTGACGAAAGTTTCGCCGCGGCGTGGTGATTCGTGATTAAATAAGATACCATTGGTCGCATGCATGTTATAGGACTCGCGGTAATTAACCGTCAGCCAGTAAGCATATACCTTAGCGCAGCCATAGGGGGAGCGGGGGTAAAAAGGTGTTTTTTCAGTTTGGGGAACCTCTTGCACCATTCCAAACATTTCTGAAGAAGAAGCTTGGTAGAAGCGACAGTCATTGCCCATCCCCAATTCACGGATCGCCTCCAAAATCCTTACCGTGCCCAATCCAGTGACATCACCGGTGTATTCTGGAACATCGAAGGAAACGCGTACGTGGCTTTGTGCCGCCAAATGATAAATTTCATTCGGTTTGATCGAGTACAGTAATTTCATTAACATCACGCCATCAGACAAATCTCCATAGTGGAGAAAGAGTTTTGTACCCATAACATGCGGATCACTGTACAAATGATCGATCCGTTCAGTATTAAAACTCGAGGAGCGGCGTATAATGCCATGTACTTCGTAGCCTTTTTCTAATAGTAGCTCGGCCAAATAAGAGCCATCTTGTCCAGTGATTCCAGTAATAAGTGCACGTTTCATAAGTCATAGACTAACAAAAAAAAATTATTTTGTCCTTTCGTATTTGCGAATTTTTTGTTGTGTATTTGCGTATGAGTCGGGCTTCCATTGTAGCCGTATCCTTAGATCGACAATTGCGGGATGCCACTGAAATTTTTAACAGTTTTCAAGATTACGTACGAGAACATGGTTTAAATTGGGATGTGATCCCCTTAAATTATGAATTTGAGTCTACCTTGGTGCAGTTAGCCAGTTCCGGAAAGCTGCTAGCCGCAATAGGACCCTTTATCAGCGATACTTGGTTGAATGGTTTAATTGATGATGGTCTGCATGCGATTAATTTGTTGCCGATTTCTCATATTCATTCTGTCACCAGTATCAACCTTGATCAGGTAGACCTTGGGGTTCAGGCGGCTCAGCATCTTTATCAGAATGGTGCTCGCCATTTTGTATACTTCGGTTCAAATCGTCTTTACTCTAATCAGCTTCAATTTGCGGGCTTTTCATCGTGCCGATTCAGTGAACCTGTCGATCACCTTTCGCATTTGAATGATCTAGTCAGCAGATGTCAAAAGTTCTCAAAGATCAGGGGTCTGGTAGGGATTTTATGTGAATCAGATCGTCACGCTCGATTGGCGATTCATCAATTTAAGCAAGTGAGTTGGCGATGCGGACAGGACTACTTGATACTGGGGATTGGCAATGATCCGACTCAGTCTGCTCTGGCAGGGCTTGGGATTAGTAGTTTTCGCTTGCCCACGCATGCGCTCGGTTATGCGGCGGCGACAGCCTTGCACCAGCGTATCCAATCTGGTGTGTACCCTGAGGGGGTTCAAAATCTGCTGGCAGAATTGATGCCAAATGACTCTTCACTGTCTACGGGGCGTTCGGGCTTAGCGCAAAAAGCGCTGTCCCGATTGCATGCGCAAGTTTCCAACTCACAATTTGAAGTCGCTGAGTTTGCGCGTGAACTCGGGATCTCCCGGCGTAGTCTGGAGCAGGCATTTAAAAATGAATTGGGGACGAGTCCCTATAAGACTTTGGGCGAATTACGATTTGAGCATGCAAAACAACTCTTGGTGCAGTCTCGTCTGCCCGTTCGTGAAATTGCTCAGCATTGTGGATGTTCGGAGGCAGCACATTTTTCGAGTTGGTTTAAAAAGAGAGCTGGCCAATCACCCCAAAAATATAGATCGATAGAAGTCTCCAGTTAGCGCTGACTATTGTAAGCGCATAAGCTTATTGCGGCTCTTGCCTGTCGTAGCATTTTAGAGCTGCTTGGGCCTCTAAGCATGATACTTCGATACCGACGTATGAGGTCAAAAAAATCGATTTGAGCGTGTTGAGGATTTTCAAAAAATAGTGATTTTTGTACTAAAGATCCATTTGACTCAGTCGTAGTAAACACTGTGTCTAGTTTACTGTCCAAAATATGAAGACCAACAATCAATTATACGGTCGTTTGTTGGCCTTAGATCGTTTGCAAGAAGCGACATTCAATGAGATCAATCCTAATTTTTCTCCTGTTATTTTGGTGCACGGAATTACGGGGGTGGGTAAAACAGCATTGTGTGAGCATTTTACAAATTTGATTCGTCACCAGCTAATTGGGGTTGGCGAAACCATTATAATCGCTTATAAAGGAATCCCTCAAAGTTCGTCTACGATTGCATTTTCTAATCTTTTGTTGGAATCGATCAAGCGCTTGAGGCCCGGTGGCATAAAGATGTCGCGAGTGGATGTGCAGCCGGACAACAGTCGTTTGTTCTTAAAGGCGAGCATCACAGAGCCATCTGCGAGTGAGTTGTATGGAGAGGATGGGGCGGCCTACACGGACGTATTGGCGGTAAAGACCTTGTCTCATTGCGAAGAGGCTGAATTGGCACAGGGACTAGCACAGAATCTGACTGATTTGTTACAGAAAGATTATTTTATGCTGGGGGCTAACGCCCGCCCACGGATTCTTTTTTATTTTGACCAGTTTCCGCATTATCCTGAAAATATTAAGCGTTGGATTGGCGCGGGGCTTTATCTAGCTTTTGAGTCGCTCAAGCAGTCGACAGTCATCCAAGGAAGTGTTTATTTGCTAACTGGAACTTTAGCTTGGGAGCAAGGAGACCTAGCAGATAGTTGGCAGGTGCACCCTGCGGCACTTCGTCAGATCGAGCTGCTAAGGCTGAGCTACAGCGATTGTCAGGAGTGGTTGAGTGAGCAGGGACATACAGATCGGGATCTAGTGGATTTGCTCTATGAAGAAACGGAGGGTGTCCCCGCCAGAATCAAAGCCTTATTAGCGCAAGATGATTTCATGGGGACTTTAACAAATCTGCGCCAGTCGCGGCATGCAGATTCCTTGGCTCAGTTTTCAGCTAAGCAACGCCGCTGGCTCCATGCAGCAGCTATGCAGGCGCAATGTTCTCGTGAGGCTTTGCAGCTTTTGATTGGTAAGGGCGAAGCTCAAGATGCAATTGATTGGCTGCAGCAAGATCCAACACTAATAGACCGAGCTTATCAAACAGTTAAAAGTACAGATGAATGGAGTATTCGTTTAAATCCAAAATTGCGGGCGGATGTATTGCATCAAGCTGAAAAACGAAAGCCTTTATGCCATGCTGGCTACAAGGATAAAATAGAGTTGCTGCATGCATTAAATAAACAAGTCCCATCACGACGCCATCGTGATTTACTAAGCCAGTTGTCACCGATTCAACCTTTTTCCGAGAAGGTACTTAACGAGGTCTTTGGTCGCTGAAGAATGAACCAAGAATTAAAAAATTTTCTACAACAACATCCTGAATATTTCGAACGTTCGAATGATGGGCATTTGATAGCAAGTAATTTGCGTTCCTTGGTGGATGCTTATGCCCTGGCAATGGATGCTAAAGATTATGAGTCTTTACGCGTTAAGGTTGCTGATTTTCGAGCTAAAGAAGACGCAAAGCTTAAGCAAGAAGTGGAGCTTTTGAATCAACGGCTGGAACAGGAAAAAGCGATTTACGATGAAGTTATGCAGGAGCTGGCTGATTCAGAAAAAAAATTATCCGAAATGGAGGCAGAACTTCGTCAGGTCATTGCCATGAAAAAACCGGGCTCTAAAAGTTCAGGTAAACGCGGGGGGCATCTATACTTAGTTTTATATTTTGTAGGTATTTTGATGTTGTATATTGGTTTTATTGTGAGCGATCGGCCAGTTTTCGTCTATGTTGTGGCTGGGATGGCGTGCTTTGTGGCTGGTTTGATGTTTTCTCCCCGAGGAAATACTTCTAAACAAAGTTTTAGTCCAGTTGTTGCCCGTGTTAGCGACCAGTTTCAGGATCGAAACGAGCGCATTAAACGCGTATGGGATGTCAAGAAGCAGCTATTGTATGATCGAAAGAAGCTTGCCCTAAGTAAAATCAATGAGTGTGATACTATAATTCAGGAGAAATTATCACACTTACATGGTAAATAGCCTTAAAGATCAGTTAGCGTATAATTTTTGCGCCAGTGAAATCAGCGACTTTGATGCGCTGTATAAAAAGATTCAAGACTGCCGGCCAATTGCTTCCTTAAGTCGAATCAATGACAATCTAAACCGCTTAACAGTCGATGCCAGTGGTTCGGTGAGTGAAATTGCGGATGTGATCAGTCGCGATTTGTCACTGACAACTCGCTTGCTCAGGTTAGTGAATTCGGTTTTTTCTGGCATATCGATGCGGGTGACCAGTATCGAGGAGGCCATCTTTTATTTAGGGCTGAAACAAATTCGTCAATTAGCCATGACGACTCAAGTAATTGACGATATTGAGGCGATGAGTGGCGATGTTCAAAGAGGGTTAGACATTAATTGGACCGATTTCTGGCGCCACAGCATTGGTGTTGCGATCCTCAGTAAGGAATTGTCAACCTTAGCCTCCACGACATCCGATGCCGATGAATTTTATATTGCGGGCCTGTTGAAGGACGTAGGGAAATTGTTAATGTTTCGTGAGTTTCCGAATCAGTTACGATCGAGAGTCGCAATGCAGGCACTTACGCGCGAAGCTTTCTCGCAGGCGGAAGTGGCCAGCTACGGATGGCATCATGCGCAGTTGGGTGCGCTCTACCTGGAGCTGAATTCTATGCCGGAATCCATCGTCGATGCGGTGTTACATCAGTATGCACCCGAACACTCACAAAATGGAGGGCAATTGGCCGCTGTCGTCCAGTTAGCTGATATGATTGTGCGTTACGGTGGTTGTGAGGCACCTTTTGAAACAGTGCAAGCCATTGAGTATGAAAGTTGGGATCAACTGCCGGCATGGTCGATTTTCTTTGGAGAGAACCCGGTAGAACTCAACTACGCGCGCGCTCATATTCTTGGCTGTATCGAACGGCTTCCAGCTTTACTCAAGGGGCTCATTTGATGCGCAGGCTTAGTGGTTCGATCGATATCGCAGTGGCGTCATTGTTAAGTGCTTTTTGAAAATATAATTTAAGTATTCCTGGCTGCCCAGCCCGCTTTGTTCTGCAACTTGGCTGATCGAAAGTGAGCGGTCACCGAGTAGATTACATGCCTGTTTGATCTTCTGGTCTAATATGATTTGGTGCACGCTACGCTGTAAGTGTGTTCTGAAGCGTCTTTGTAATGTGCTGCGTGACATACCAGCTTCTTGTGCGATTTGCTCGACTTGGATCCCATCACAAGCATTTTTTTGTATTATGTGCAGGGCTCTTCTGACTTGGGCGTCCTCAATGGCGAGCCAATCGCTGGATACACGAACTCGCAAACTATGCTGCTGAATTGTATACTCTTTTTTGTTATGTGAAATCCCCTGGATTTGTTGATCTAAGATTTTCGCTGCTTGGAAGCCGACTTTGGCATGATAGGGTTCTACGCTGCTAAGTTGAGGGCGGCATAACTTATAAAATGGAGGGTCATTGTCTACGCCGACGATACTTATTTGTTCGGGAATTTTTCTCTGCACGGCATGGCAGGCTTCAAAGACGATGGGAGCAAATTGATCACTGCACACCATCAGCCCGCACGGTGTGGGTCTTTGTGAAATCCATTTCTTGAGTGCCTCAAAATCATAAGTGAGTGGATTTTGGGATGTGTTATTCGGCTCCAAATAAAAACTGGAAGGGGCCTGCCTTTGTTGTTTGAGTGTATTTTTGAAGCCCGCTTCTCGCATCTTTGACCACATTTCATCCTTTAAGCCGATATAGCCAAAGTGTACATGAGCGCTGCGGGTAAAATGTTCCGCCACCGAGCGACCGATGGCATGTTGATCATTATGAACGAGTGGAAATGGACTCTCTGCCACATTTCCTAGGACATCAACAGTCGGTAGTTGTTTACTGACAATTAAGTCGAGTAATGCGGGCGCAGTAATGCGAGCAATAATGCCATCACCTTGCCAATTGTTAAGTTGCTGTGGATATATATGACCCATGGGGGCCAGCATGTGGGTTACTGACCAATCGCGTTTTTGTTCCAAATACTTGGCCACTCCAGCCACAATTTCACGTCCTGAGGCCAGCGAAGTTTCCACGATGAGTGCGATTCTATACATTTTTTGACTCAATTTATTAAAAATAAGACCTGTTTGTGACTAAAAATCAAAGGTTTTCTATGCTATATTCATAATGTGTTGAATGTTTTATCCAATTAGATAGCTCGCAGTGAACTTACTTAATGAACAGCCGCATCGGCGTTTGAACCCGCTGACTCAAGAATGGATTTTGGTCTCGCCTCATCGCTCAAAGCGTCCATGGCAAGGAGCGCAGGAAGCGCAGCCAGTGGAGGCAAAACTAGTCTATGATCCGAATTGTTACTTGTGTCCCGGCAATGAGCGTATGGGGGGGGCAGTAAATCCGAATTACACGGGACCCTATGTATTTAAAAATGACTTTTCTGCACTATTGAGTTCGCAGCTTTCGGGTTCATTCGGAAGCGATACCGAGTCGCATCCCTTATTTACTGCTCAAGCGGTGCAGGGGGAATGCCGTGTAATTTGCTTCTCTCCGCGTCATGACTTGACGCTGCCTCAGCTGACTGTGCAAGCGATTGCTGCGGTGGTGTCGACCTGGATGGATCAGGATGCTGAACTGAGTCATCAGTATCGTTGGGTACAGATTTTTGAGAATAAAGGTGCTGCGATGGGCTGTTCCAATCCACACCCGCATGGACAAATCTGGGCCAGTGACTTTCTGCCGAATGAAGTGGAAAAAGAAGATCGCAACCAGGCGACTTATTTCTCCCAGAATAAAAGTTTGTTATTGCATGATTATGTGACTATGGAAGCGAAGGCGGGCACCCGCATTGTTTGCGAGAATGATGATTGGCTGGTACTGGTTCCCTACTGGGCGACTTGGCCTTTTGAAACTCTACTTCTGCCGCGTGCAAAAGTTGCGCGCTTGCGAGATTTGAGTCTCCAACAAAGTGCTTCCCTTGCGTCGATTTTGAAGCGGTTTCTCACTCGCTACGATAACTTATTTCAGACGTCTTTTCCGTATTCTATGGGCTGGCATGGTGCTCCAAATATTTCTGGAGCAGAGCAGCATTGGCAATTACATGCACACTTTTATCCGCCCTTATTGAGGTCTGCAAAGGTCAAAAAGTTTATGGTCGGCTATGAAATGTTGGCCAATGCTCAGCGCGATTTGACACCGGAACAGGCTGCCGAGCGCTTGCGGGCTTGTTCAGAACAGCATTATTTGAACAATGAAAAGTAAAATGAAAGTTCTAGTAACAGGCGGGGCTGGTTATATTGGCAGTGTCGCCGTTGAGCAATTGGTACAGAGCCACTACCAGGTGGCGGTGTTTGACAATCTATCGATGGGACATCGTGCGGCAGTTCATCCCGATGCAGAGTTCATCTTGGGAGATCTTGCGGATGCTGAGGCCATTCGGGCGGCCATTCGCAGCTTTCGTCCAGATGCGATTATGCATTTTGCGGCCAAGTCTTTGGTTGGAGAGTCTATGCAGTCGCCATTTTTGTATCTTGGGGATAATGTTCGTAATGCTTTGAATTTATTGCAGGCAGTCGTCGAATTTGAAGTTCCTCGCTTTATTTTGTCTTCCACAGCCAATCTCTTTGATCGTCCGCAGACCATACCGATTGCGGAAAATGAGTGCATTATTCCGGGTAGTCCCTACGGGGAGTCTAAATATATCATCGAGCGTTATTTACATTGGATGGAGCGCATTTATCCGTTTTTTAATTATGCCGCTCTTCGATATTTTAATGCGGCAGGCGCGACTCCAGAGCGCGGAGAAGATCACAGTCCAGAGTTACATCTAATACCCTTGATTTTACAGGTTGCTTTGAAAAAAAGAGACAAAATTCTCATCTTTGGAGACGATTATCCCACCGCTGATGGCAGTTGTGTGCGGGATTATATTCATGTCGCGGATTTGGCGCAGGCGCATATTCTCGCACTCAACGCGATTGATTCTTCTAGTCGGGTGTACAATTTGGGAAATGGTAAAGGGTATTCGGTTAAAGAAGTCATCGATTTGGCACGCCGCGTAACCGGGCATGCGATTCCTGCCGAGGTGCAAGCACGTCGTGCTGGAGATCCAGCTGTGCTCATTGCTGCCAGCGACAAAATTAGCCAGGAATTAAATTGGCAACCCAAGTATCCAGATCTAGAATCGATCGTGTCCAGTGCTTGGGATTGGCATCGTGATCATCCTAACGGTTACGAGCACTAATCGATATCATTTTTATATAGAAATATGGACGTAATTGTGGCTAACCGTTTTGCTTTGCAAGCAAGACTCTTGAATTTGGATATTAGTGAGGGCATGGTTCGGCGTACTTCATCTCGTTTTTGTTTTGGAGTTGAGCATGGCGATTACAATAATTTGGAATTATTTGGCGTCGGGACGGATCGTTTTATATGGATTGCATATAAGCCGAATACTTCTGGTAGAATTCGAATTTATAGTGAAAATATGCCAGAAGAAGGTGTCGTGGATTTTTCATTAGCTGATGCGACGATGGCGAACCCTTTGGCATCTGGTTGGGCGCGTTTTCCCAAAGGGGCCGTGAGCGTACTGAAGCGTGAAGGCTATCAGATTCAGACAGGTATGGATGCCATCGTATTCGGAAATATTCCTGGTGGTGGCATGTCGCGTTCGGCCTCGCTATCGCTCAATTTGATTGAGTCGATATTGGAGCTGAATGGCTATAGAGATGTGCCGGGAATGGATATTGTGAACTTGGCTCAGATGGTGGAGGTGGACTACATCGGCTCCCCTTGCGGGAAGCTGGATCAAGTGATGATCTATTTTGCTAAGGCTGGCATGGGGACCTACTTTAATCCTGTTAATGAGCATATTGAGCATTTTGAATTTGGAGGCGATATTGATCGCTATCGCGTGGTCTGTATGGATACCGGGACTAAGCGTGCAGGGCTAGAAGTTTCGACCTACAAGGTTCGCCGTCAACAATGTGACGCTATGAATGCCTATTTGCGGGCGCAATTGGGCAGATCGCTTCCAGAGCTTTTTCAAGACGAAAGGCATTATCGAGAAGCCGAGCAGATGTTGCTATCAGAGATGCCAGATTGTGTGCCCTTACTGCGCTATCTGTACGCTGCGCAGTCTAGAATTCACTCTACGATTGCAGCTTGGAAACAGGGCGATTTTGCACAAGTGGGGGCAAACTTTCGCGCGGATGGTCTGGGGCTGCGAGACGAGTATCAAATTAGCGGACCTGAGCTTGAAACGATGTGTGATCTAGCGCGTACCGTTCCGGGCGTTTTAGGCGAACGGATGCTAGGTGGCGGAGATAAAGGCGCTAGTGGTGCGCTGGTTGAGCAAGATGCTGTCGAGCCTCTTAAGCAAACCATTGATCGCGCGTATCCACGCGCGTATCCGCAGTTTCGGCATGAGATACATGTTTGCAGTTTGGTCGATGGTGTGTGCGTGCGCCCCCTAGCGGACATTTTGTCGTGAAGCTCTCAAGTTTTTGTGAGTCCTCATTGAACCGAGCTCATGTCATAGGATAAGCCAAGTGCTTGAGAATTGCAGCTTGAGGCAGCGTTTAATATGAATGAATGCTGACATGAAAGGGATCCATGTGCTTCGGCCGCCTAATTCCCGAGCGTAACGAAAAGACTGGATGCGCAGCAGATCGGACCAATTTTTGAGCACCATCTTAGTGAGCACATGCCGAATGCGCTGCATGTAGCATGTGGCAAATATAAAGACGTGAACAAATCGGTTTCGATTGCTCAATAAGTCTGTTTGCATCGTTTGGGTTTAACCGAAGGCTTCCATTGCGGCCTTGAAGGCTGGGGTCCAAGGACATGGGCGCTGTGTTTGGGCGGAAAGCTTACAAACTGTTCGGTCGCCAGTGCACAGCAGGGTATGCGTGCGCGGGCAGTAAATTTCGAATGCCATGGTCACCCCTCCGCTGCGGATGCGTTGCAGACTGTAGCGGATCTCGATTAGTCCAGGCTGACTTAGCGGTTGGCGATAGCGGGTATTCAAACTGTGTACGACGACGTAGATGTCTTCATCACGTTCCGCATTAAAGTCGTCGACGCCCAGTAAGTGTTGGAAAAACTTTTGTTGGGCCCGTTCTAAGAATAGCAGGTAGCGCGTGTGGTGCAAAATACCAAGGGCGTCGAGTTGATCAAAGTAGACTTCTGCTTTGTATATAAATTGCTTGGCCTTGGAGCTCATGAGCTGTCTTGGGATTAGTTAACTGTTTATGAATGAAAGTTAATCAGCTTGTTGCTGCCTGTCAAAGAAGCCGAGGACTAAGTAGAGAAATACCCCGATGACGATGCCACAGTCCGCAATGTTAAAAGCGGGATAACGCCCATTGGGGAATAGATAGGGCAGGCTAAAGGGAAGATGGAAGTCGAGGAAGTCAATGACGTGTCCGTGTACAATACGATCGGTGACATTGCCCAAAATGCCACCAGTCAACAGTCCGAAACAGATTTGAATGGAGGGCATTATCAGCTCTAGCTGCTGCCTGAAATAGTAGATCGAAACTAGGGCTATGAGGGCGATACATCCCAGCAATCGACCCTGTCCACTAAGCAGTCCCCAAGCTGCACCATCGTTTCCGATGTGGACGAGGTAGAAGAAGTTCGGGAGAATCTCAATGCTGTCCGGCGAAAAGTAACTTCCTAGGGGAAGCGTATCCAGCGATAGAATCCACCACTTTGTGCACTGGTCGAGTCCGTAAATAATCAGCGTGATCCACCAAAAACGCTGATACGGCACCAGTGCTCTAATCATCGTCACTGGATTCCAGCTTCGGCGCGTCGGCATTATCATCAAAAATACCGCCGGCATCGCGCGCAACTTTACGACGGTTTTTCTTTTCGTATTCTGCTTGGCCTTCGAGTGAGAAGCGGGTGAACGGAACCGCTTCTAGGCGTTCCGCTGCAATCGGCTCACCAGTGACTTCGCACAGACCATATTCACCCAATTTGATACGCTGAATGGCTTCTTCCACCTCGTACAAGGCATCTTGTTCGCTGGAAACGAGGCTCAAGGCGAAGTCGCGATCAAAGGCATCCGTCGCAGCGTCTGCTTGGTGATTGCCAAATCCGCCTCCTTGCGTGCCGGACTCTTCTCGGCTAGAATGTTTTAATGTGTCGGCTGTATGTAAGTCGAGCTCGTCATTTAGATGCCGGCGCAGATCAATGAGTAAATCGTAGTAGTGTTTCCATTTTTCGGGAATCTCATCGGCTTCCAGCGTAACTGAGGATTTTTTTGCAGCTGGGTTAAAGCCTAAAATATCGGAGAGAGACGCGGCTACATGGACCCGTTTTTCTGTTGCAGTGGATGTAATTTCGGGACTTGGTGTAACCGATTTTGGTGTTTTTAAAGGCTTTTGCTTGGGCTCCTGTTGGGGCTCAGAGACTTTTTTCTGGGCGACAATGGAAGCGACATCATCAAGCGAAAAGTGAACTGCTTGGCTCTTCTTATCATTATTGTTGGCAGATGTCGTCGCACGTTTTACCTGAGTGTTTTTGGTTTTGTCAGATGCGGATGAATCTTTGGGCATGAGCGTTTTTTTCTGTGACATAGTATTTGATAAGATATGTGTTGAATAAATTTTATGAACGAGCGACGAGCGCCTCATGGCAGCGCTCCGAAACGGGACCCCACTCTGCAGTGTCGACTAGATGGTCCACCCAGCGCCAACTGCGCGGGCAACGCTGACCATCCGCGTGCGCCACCTCCACTTGTAGCGGACAGGGTGCTGGCATTTCGATGACTTCGACTTGAGAGAGAATGAATAATTCAGGGAGATCTGACTGATAGCGTTGCAATCGTGCAAACTGCGAGTCTGCTGGGTGGCCTTGGATGATGGCCTTGGCGTCTAGGCTTTGCCCGATTACTTTGTCCTGGCGGAGAGCTTCCAGGGCGTCGTTCAAGTGCTCGGAAAGAAAGCTCCGCAGAGCGTTAATGTCCTGCGCGATCGCTTGATTTTCCCATGCTTTTTGTGCTATGGGCCAATCTTCAAGTGCAATCAAGTCTGAGCAAAAATCGCCATCGTGTTGGGCGTGACTCCAAGCTTCATCGGCGGTAAATGGAACTAGCGGCGCTATCAGGCGGGTAAAGTTGGAAAATATGATGGCGATGGCTGTTTGCGAGGAACGGCGCAAGGGATGGTTGGGGGCGATCGTATAGAGCCGATCTTTTAGGATGGCATGGTAGGTCGCCGATAGTGTGTTGGAGCAAAATGGATCGATGTACTCTTTGAACGCGCGGTGAAACTCATAGGCATCGTAAGCTTGGCTTACTTTTTTGATCAGTTCTCCCAGTTCATGGAGTGCCCAACGATCCAGTGGGTGCATCTGATCGACTGGGACGGCGTCTTTGGCAGGGTCAAAGTCATGCAAGCTGCCCAACTGGTAGCGGAGCGTATTGCGCAAGTTGCGGTAGTTGTTCGCTAGATTTTGCACAATTTTATCGGAAACGGGGACATCCCCCCGATAGTCTTGCGAGCAAATCCATAAGCGAATAATATCGGCACCATACTTCTGAATCCATTCATTCAAAGGACGGGCAGCGCCATCACTTTTAGATAATTTGGTGCCATCTTCTTTAACGATAAATCCGTGCGTCAAAACTTGCTTGTAGGGAGCCTGCTGCTCGCAGACCAGTGCGGTCCAGAGTGAACTCTGAAACCATCCACGGTGTTGGTCGCTGCCTTCAAGGTATAAGTCGGCCGGCCATGTCAGCTCAGTGCTTTTTTTGAGGACGGCCTGATGGCTGCTGCCGGAATCGATCCAGACATCTAAGGTGTCCGTGCCCAGGCTCAACTCGCTGGCCGCTGGCCAAGATGCAGGTGTTTCGATGCCATCCAATATCTCAGCGGCACTTTTCTCGAACCACAGGTCACTCCCAGTTTGCGCAATTTTAGTTGCCAGCGATCGAATGACGTTGGCGTCTAGGTAGGCTTTGCCAGCTGCATCATAGAAGGCTGGAATGGGTAGGCCCCAGGTTCTTTGACGGCTGATACACCAATCCGGGCGATTGGCAACGGCAGCATGAATACGATTTTTTCCCCATTCAGGAATGAATTCTACGCTGTTGAGTGCTTGCAATGTTTTGGTGCGCACTTGATTTTTTTGCAAATCGATGAACCACTGGTCCATTGCGCGAAAGATTACGGGTGTCTTGGAGCGCCAGCAGTGAGGATAGGAATGTTCTATCTTCTTTTTTGCGATCAGGCTGCCGTTTTGCGCAATGATTTTGAGGACTCCCTTGTTGGCGGCAGAAATTTGGCCGTCTTTTTCGAGTACGGATAAGCCGACCAGTTCGCTGGGGACTTGGCCGTCATCCATATAGCAACCGTTGTCATCGATCGGGCAATAGATGTCGAGGTCATTTTTCATGCCCGTCAAGTAGTCATCCAGTCCGTGACCCGGCGCGGTGTGCACGCAACCAGTGCCACTCTCGGTGGTGACGTAGTCCGCCATGGTAACAGGGCTGGGACGGTCGATGAAAGGGTGACGTGCCGCTTTATTTTCTAAGCTGGAACCCGGGAAGCTGTGCAGGCAAGTCACATTTTCAAATGCGCAGGCTTGGCTGACGGTTTCAATCAGGTCATGGGCGATAATGAAACGCCCTTTGTCGCAGGCAATGAGCGCGTATTGAGTGTCCGGATTCACGGATACCGCCAAATTGGCTGGCAGCGTCCATGGTGTGGTGGTCCAGATGAGTAAAGATGCCGCCTCATCCATGCCCAGCGCCTTCAGTGATGCCGACTCCAGAGGCAGTTGCACATAGATAGAAATGCTTTTGTGAGCACGGTACTCAATCTCAGCCTCTGCGAGCGCCGTTTTGCATGGGATAGACCAGTAGATGGGCTTTTTGCTGCGATAGACCAGCCCTTGTTCAACAAATTGCGCGAAGGTTTCGAGTTCAGCGGCCTCGTAGCTAGGCTCAATTGTCCAATAGGCGGCATCCCAATCGGCGCAAACGCCCAAGCGTTTGAATTGTTCAGTTTGTAGGTTTTTGTACTGGCTGGCAAATTCACTACAAGCTTGGCGGACTTCTAAGCTAGTGTAGTCTGTTCTACCAGCTGCGCGTAGATTTTGAGCTACCTTGTGTTCAATTGGTAGGCCGTGGCTATCCCATCCCGGAATGTAAGCCGCACGGTAGCCCCGCATCCATTTGTAGCGCAAAATGGTGTCTTTTAGCGTCTTGTTGAGGGCATGCCCTAAGTGTAAATCGCCATTGGTGAAGGGAGGGCCATCGTGTAAAGTGAAAGTCGGGCCTTTGGCATTCTTTTTCTGAATTGCTTGGTAACAATGCTTGGACTCCCAATGTTTGAGCCGTTCTGGCTCTCTTTGGACTAAATTGCCACGCATGGGAAAATGCGTTTGTGGTAAATTGAGCGTTTCTTTTAAGTCTTGCGCCATTGTTTGAGGGCCATGTGTGAATCAAATCGGCGGAGACTATGTGGCTTGATCATTAAGTCAAGCATTCTGCCCGAGATAATTGTCGCATTTCAGAGACTCTATGCTTGAGCCTATACCGTAGCGTGGAATGGTGAGACATGATGATTTTATCACTTGCAGGGTTTCATGAGTTTATAGTGGGTTCTCCGGGCTTCCTCTTGTGCGGATTGATGCTATTCGGTTTGCTAGCTTTGAGTTTTGGGGGTGACTGGTTGACGACTGGAGCCGCAACCCTTTCCTTAAATTTAAAGATGAGCCCAGTATTGGTCGGCTTGACCATTGTGTCGATGGCGACCTCTATGCCAGAAATGCTGACCTCGTTATTTGCGGCCTTCGAAAGTCCCGGGTTAGCGATGGGGACTATCGTCGGCAGCAATCTGGCCAATACGGGGTTGATCTTAGGTGTGACAGCGCTCATCTTACCGCTGCGGATCCAATTGAGGCTGATCCAGCGAGAGGTTCCACTTTTATTGGGCGCGACTGGTTTATTTTATAGCTTTAGTTTTGGTCAGCTGACTCGTTGGGAGGGCTTGATTTTATTGCTCTTGTTGCTGTCATATTTAGTCTATATTGTGATTGAAGTGCGCCAAGGGGCGGTTGATGAAAGTGCTGAATTCGATGAGGAAATCGCTGTTCAAGGGCAGCGTTCAACATGGAGTGCGCTCTTTTTGTTGAGCGTTGGCGTGATTGGTTTAAGCTTGGGGGCCGAGATTTTGGTGCAATCCAGTGTCGAATTAGCGGGGCGCATGGGAGTCAGTCCTACCCTGATTGGTTTGACGGTGCTAGCTTTTGGAACGAGTTTGCCTGAGCTCGCTGCTTGTGTGGCGGCTGCACGAGCTGGACACAGTGGTATTTGTGCGGGCAATATAGTCGGCTCAAATTTATTTAATTTGCTCTTAATTGGTGGCGGGGTGGCCGCGATTAATCCCATCCCAGTAGCCCGTGAATTGCTCTATTTTGAGATGCCTGCCTTGATTGTGTTGACGCTTGGCTTAGTTTACTTCTTCAAAACTGGGCATACCGTAACGCGGAAAGAAGGTGGCTGTTTAGTGCTGTATTATTTATTGGTTATGCTGGCGGCAGCTTGGATGCGTTCGAGTTAATTTAAAAAACGAATAGGATTCACGATGGAAAAAACTTACAAAACAAGCGTTCTGATTATTCGGGATGGATGGGGTGAAAATAAAGATCCGCGCTTCGATGCGCACAATGCGGTTAAGCTGGCACACACGCCCTGTGCGGATCATCTCACACAATCCTGGCCACGCACCGAAATTGAAGCGGCCGGATTAGCGGTGGGACTTCCCGAGGGGATTATGGGCAATAGCGAGGTCGGGCACCAAAATATGGGTGCCGGAAGAGTCGTGGATCAGGAGATTGTGCGAATCAATAAATCGATCGCATCTGGAGCGGTTGCGGAATTACCGAGTCTACAGTCCGCTATCTCCCACGTACAGCAACAGGGCTCCGCTCTTCATTTGATGGGATTGATTTCGGATGCGGGGGTGCATGCCATGTTGGATCATCTCTATGGCTTGGTCAAAGTAGCCAAAGCCGCAGGGGTGCAGACCCTTTACCTGCATGCGTTTACCGATGGACGTGACACTGGGCCTTTTACCGGACTGGGCTTTATTCAGCAAGTGGAAGCCGAGTTTGCGCAGATCGGGCTCGGTCAGATTGCCAGCGTTACGGGTCGCTACTGGGCCATGGACCGCGATCAGCGCTGGGATCGGGTGCAGCGTGCCTACGATTGCTTAACGGGGCGCGCGATTGAGCGGACTGCCCTCAGCGCACAAGCGGCCATTCAGGCGCAGTACGATCAGCCGGAAACCGCGGGGACGCAAGGCGATGAATTCTGTCCGCCGACCGCTATTGTCGATGCACAGGGAGCGGCCATTGGGTCCATCCAATCCGGGGATGCGGTCTTATTTTATAATTTTCGAGGCGACCGTCCCAGAGAGTTGACGCGTGCTTTTATCGATGCGGATTTTGACAGTTTTGATCGTGGGCCTCGTTTGGACCTGCAGTTTTGCACCATGACGGAATATCAAAAGGGGCTGTGTGATCAAGTCGTCTTCAGCAAGCCCCAGCCGATGGAATCGATCTTAGGGGCCTATGTGTCGCAGCAAGGGATTCCGCAATTTCGCTGTGCAGAAACCGAGAAGTTTCCGCATGTGACCTTCTTCTTTAACGACTATCGTGAAGCACCTTTCCCGGGTGAAGAGCGTTGCTTGATTCCAAGCCGTAAAGACTGTGCGACCTATGACGAAAAGCCGGAAATGTCGGCTTATGGGATTCGAGATGCTGCCGTGAAGGCGATTCGTTCGGGTAAGTATGGCTTAGTGGTGGTAAACTTTGCCAACCCGGATATGGTCGGCCATACCGGCGTGGTGCCGGCATGTGTGCGTGCCTGCGAGATTGTGGATGGCTGTGTCGCTGATTTGCTGGAAGCGGTGGACTCAATTGAGGGCAATGCGCTCATTACAGCTGATCATGGAAACTGCGACCAATTGTGGAATTTTGACAACGATGGCCCGCATACTGCGCATACTTTAAATCCGGTGGAAGTGGTGCTCTACGGGCAGGCGTTCAAAGATGGGCAGCTGCAGAGTCAGGGATGCTTAGGGGATATTGCGCCCACATTGCTCGCCATGATGCATTTGGAGCAGCCGCAAGCCATGACAGGGCGCTCGCTGATAAAGGCTTAGCGCTCGGGCGCCTGCTGTTTGGACTGCGCCTCCATAGCTTGCTGGAGTTGCTTTTTTAGCTGCTCTTTGGAGGCGCGCTCAAGATTGTGTTCGCTGTGCAATCCCGAGGACTCCTGCTCTTTGTAGCGTGAGAACATCTCTTGAGAGCGCATGATCTGCTGGTTGAATTTTCCGCAGATCGGACATAATTTAACGTGCAGTAAGAGGGCCCAACGTTTGAGTCTCGGAAGTTCCGAATAGTTTTTGTGGGCAAGTGCCTCTGAGACTTGTTTGCAGGTTAACATGAATGGATTATTTGGCATCGGAGCCTGTCCAGTTGGCTTCGATCAAAGTTTTTAGTTGGGAGCGGGCCCGATGCAACAAGACCCATAAATAGTTCGAAGAAATATTCATGACCTTACAAACTTCTTCCGTGCTCAAGTCTTCCAGCACGCGTAATATAAAAGCTTGGCGGGCAGGTTCTTTGACTTGTTGAATACAACGATCAAAAATAACCCAAAATTCACTGTTGTCGTAATGTTTGCGGGGATTGAATTGCCACGGGTCTGGGTTTGTGGTCGCGATCCCGCTGTACTTAAACCAAAAACTTTCGATCAGCGCCTCATCCTCCGCTTGAATGTCGACTTTGTTTTCTTTGATGGAGCGCCGAATTTGGTCGACTATTTTGTTACGCATAATGCCCCGCAGCCAAAATTTGATATCGCGACTGCCATCGAAGCGGTCTAGGGCCTTGATGGCGGCTAAAAAAGTATCCTGCACGCAGTCGTGCGCCGCATCGGGGTTGCGTAGCCTCGACATGGCAAAGCCATACAAATAATCGCCATAGCGATCCACCCATGTTTCCGGGGGCGCTATCTCAGTTTTTTTAGCCATGACTTAGCGCTTAACGTCGAAGCAGCTTATCAGCCTTGGATGCGTCGTAAAAATTCTGCGTTGTTTTGAGTGCTCGAAAATCGTTCTATCATCGACTCGGTGGCATCTTCAATTTTTTGCCCAGCCAAGGCACGCCGCAGTAGTTGGGCTGCCTGCAGTGTTTTTCCAGACAATAGGAGCTCTTCCTTGCGAGTCCCAGAGGCATTGAGGTTGATGGCAGGCCATAGGCGCAGTTCAGCGGCTTTGCGGTCGAGCACCATTTCCATGTTACCCGTACCTTTGAATTCTTGGAAGATGAGGTCGTCCATTTTACTGCCCGTCTGGACGAGTGCGGTGCCGATAATCGTTAGGCTGCCACCATCTTCGCAGTTGCGAGCAGCCGAAAATAATTGGCGCGGTTTCTCTAGCGCGCGACTATCGAGTCCACCGGTCATAGTCCGCCCTCCCTTTCCAGAAGCGGCGTTGTAGGCGCGGGCTAGGCGGGTAATGGAGTCTAGCAGCAAAACGACATCTTTGCCGGATTCGACCAAGCGTTTAGCGCGTTCTAGCGTAATTTCGGCCAATCGTAAGTGATTGCTGATTTCTTCATCATTGGAAGAGGCATAGATTTCGGCAGAGACGCTGCGTTTGAAATCAGTGACTTCTTCCGGTCTTTCATCTATTAATAGCACGAGCAGGTGGCATTCAGGATGATTTTCTAAAATCCCGGTAGCCATGTCGTGCAACAAAGTGGTTTTTCCGGTTCGCGGTGGTGCCACGATCAAGCCACGGGTTCCTTTACCGATGGGGCAAAACAGATCCATGATGCGCGTCGTCAGACGTCCATCCTTAGATTCTAATTTAATCTGTTCGTCGGGCGCGATCGAGATCATTTGTTGAAAAGCGTAGCGGCCCTTGCGCTCCTCCATGCTGGCACCGTCGACTTTCTCGATGTAGCAGACTTTGGGATTGGGAAAGCGGGCACTACTTTGTGCCTGCGCTTCCACATAGTTGCCGGTTTTGAGCCGAAAGCGTTTTACCAGTTCTTTCGGCACAAAGGGGTCTGTTGGCCGCGTCTTTCCATTGCGACTAGGGTCAATGATGCGCGCCGTTTTGTTTGGTAGTAGCTCCAAGATGCCCGCAACAGCGATATTTTGCGATCCTGAATCCGGTGTGGGGACCTCTTTAGTTTGTGAATTCGGTGTGGTTTGACTCATGCCTTCAAAATTATGTTCCGCACATTGGAGCTTGCTTAAAACACTCCGTAGCTACGAACGTTCATTAAATGCTGCAAACTGTAAGGTCGCTCTTTTCGAAATAAGAGCCAGTTGCTAAACATCAATAATGTGTAGTAGATGCTGTCGAGGCTGAGTGGCAATAAAAAACTGAAATTGCCTTAGACGCAGAACTGAGCTGACGGGCTGCTTGCCGCGAATGTTGGCATCCGTTCGGCATCGATAAGGGCTTAAATCTTAGCTGGATATTCGCTGGGATTCGTGATGCGCATGCTTCTGAACACGTAGCCCGCACTCGCGGCTGCAAGCGCTTGCACTAGGCAGTAGACGGGAAATGCGCTCCAAGGAATGAATCCGTTAATGCACAGGGCCAGTGTGACGGCGGGATTGAAAGCGGCAAAGGAAATGGGGCCCACTGCATAGGCCCCCGCGGTCACAATGGCGCCGATAGAGATACCGTAAAACTGATTGCCAGCAGTACCCTTGGCGATGGCCACATTCAGAATCACCCACATCAGGGCAAAGGTAAACAGGGCCTCGGCAATGATGACCTTCAGCCAATCAATCTCCAAGGCCTGCACTTCAATCAAAGCTTGAGGCTGGAGTGCGTGCACCGTCCATGCCGCGAGGCTGGCGGCCGTAAAAATAATCAGCACGAAAGGTAGGAATGCTCGGGGCGCATGGGTGCCCGCGCACAGATAGGTGATGGTGGTCGCCGGGTTGAAATGAGCTTTTGAGATATGACCACAGGAATAGACCAGTGCCGTCAGGCCAATCCCCACAGCCAGTGGGGTGAAGGCCCCGATACCGGGTGGGACCACGCAAAGGGCAATCAGTAGGTACAAAAAATACGTCCCGATAAATTCTGCGATCAGCTTGTTTTGCATAAGGCTCAGGCTTTTGCTGACGCAGCTTGGGTGTGGGCTTCTCGGTAGCCTGCAGCATAGGCTTCGAAGACGAGCTTGATTTCGTCGCGAATACGACGAAAGGCGTCGATTTCGCTCTCCCCGGGTGCTCGTGCATGAGGGGGGTCTTCAAAACCCCAGTGGTAGCGACTCACTTGACCGGGGAAGCTTGGGCAGGCTTGATCGGCGTTGCCGCAAACGGTGATCACGGTGTCAATGCCGCTATTTAAATACAAATCCAGATGCTCTGAGCAATGCCCTGCCATGGAAATATTTAACTCTTCAATCGCTTTAATCGCGCAGGGATGCACTTCACCCTTGGGCTTAGAGCCAGCACTGTAGACCTCAAACAGGTCGCCTGCAGCTGCGCGTAACAGGGCTTCTGCCATGTGACTGCGGCAGGAGTTGCCGGTACATAATATCAATACTTTCTTTTTCATTGTCAGGATGTGGATGTATTTAGAGCCACTGTGCGAGTAGGTTAAGCAGGTAGCCGGTAAAAATGATGGCGAGTGCCGTTAGACCAAAATAAATGGCGATGAGTTTGAGGCGCATGATGCGTCTTAGCATGATGGCTTCGGGGAGGCTGAGGGCCGCCATTGCCATCATAAAAGCAAGGGCAGTTCCTAGCGGGATTCCCTTTTGAAAGAGGACGACAGCTACGGGCACGATGGCCGCACAACTCCCGTACATGGGAATGCCCAGTAGGGTGGCTAAGGGCACCGAAAAAATACCGGTAGCCTGCATGAGCGAATGCAAGCTTTCTTCTGGGATGTAATTATAGATGAAGGCACCGATACCCACGCCCACTAAGATCCAAAGCCAAATCTGCCGAATCATGGTCCATGTTTCGACCACTGCATAGCGCAGCCGCTGGCTAAAATGGCTGTATTCTGTCTGACTGCTGGTTGCAGATGTGTCGACCATGTCAGGCTCAAGCAAAGCCTCCAGCTTGAGACGCCCTAAGAGCGCGCCCGCCAATGTGCCGATTAGCAAGCCACTGCAAACATAGGCGAGACTCACCGCCAGTCCGAATTCTCCGATCATCAGGATGACTAGATATTCGTTGATAATGGGAGAGGTGATCAGGAAGGAAAAGGCAATGCCCAGTGGGACGCCCGCTTTCAACAAGCTTATAAAGATCGGAATTGAGGAGCAGGAACAAAAGGGCGTGATGGCCCCAAAGGCGGCCGCCAGAAAGTTGCCGCTCACGCCGCCGCGACTCATCCATTGCCGCAGTCGCTGCTCTGGAAGCCAGGTACGCATCAGGCTTATGGCCAGCATCATAATTGTTAGCAAGCCGAAGATTTTAATCGAGTCGTAGAGGAAAAAATGAATCAGACCCCCAAATTTCGAATCCTCTGGCAGCGAGAGCCCATCATAGACTAAGCAATGGGTGGCCTCTAACAGCATTTGTTGCCTTTGTCTTTGTCGTCAGAATTTGGGGCGCAGCAGGCAGAATTCTTTGCTTGCTGCGCGGCTTTTTCCTTAAGGACGCTATCGACTTTGGTGATGATTCGCTGAAAGAAGCCGCTTTTTTCGGCGGATGACTGTTTGTTGGATTCGGTTTTCATAATTTATGATGGGGCACAGGTGCAGGTATAAATTTCGGCGGGGCAGGGGTTCTGCTCTTTTTCAATTTGTGC
>Ga0213865_10000243_pt1 | contig 36201 bp, 42 predicted proteins | sample PICome_6_FD_160100 | JGI IMG/M metagenome (GOLD analysis project Ga0213865, IMG submission 160100) | Coastal seawater microbial communities near Pivers Island, North Carolina, United States - PICO282 | ecosystem: Environmental > Aquatic > Marine > Coastal | place: USA: North Carolina...
ATGGCTATTTCATCGGCGTTCGCCCGGACGATGGATCCGCCAAACTGGCAAAGCAGTTAAAGCACCTAAAGCTAAAACGCGCCGATGATTACCATTCCAATGAAGATGATCTGCGGGGACTGCAAAGAGGATAAGCCAGAGTCTGAGTTTTACACTGAGCCGGATGCGCCGAATGGGAGGTGCTGGTATTGCAAGCCATGCAAGCGAGCTCGGACGAATGCCTATCGAGCAGCCAAACGTGAGCAGTATAATGCTGGCAACCGGCGATCATACCGGATGCGTAAAATGCAAAAGCTGATTAAGACGCATGGACTAGCCCACGCTCAGAAAGTCATGAAATACGATCTATGGAACCCATGAGCATATTCCTGCTCGGCTGTTGCTTCGGCTTTGCTGCTGGGTTCATGGTAGCGGTCATGCTGCTTGATAGCAACATACGGTAAACTCTGAGTTGTAATATTCAGCTCATATGCTCATGAGTGAACCATGGTTACTCTCACAGTAAAAGTATGTCAGAGCGAGGATGGCGAAGTTGATATCACTAGGCAGGTAGTCTCCAACGATGGCACCGAGTCCGAATCGTTCCTGGCTACACACATTGTGAGCGTGGTCGACGCAATGCTCGATGCGTCTGATAGTTTGCTCGCCGATTTTGAACCTACGGAGGAATACGATGGCGAGTCTGCTGAGACATTTTTTCGGCGTAACTGAAGAGCCAGTTACCCCAGATCCCAGAATGAAATTAATTGTCCGAGCTCAAATCGGAGACAACTCCAGTTACGATTTCCACACGAGAATCATCGTTGATGGTCTTCTCAAACGTAAATGGGAGTTGTGCCTGATACCATACAATGATGACGCGTGGACTCGCATCATCCCGAAGCGTTATGATCGGATACTTGCCAGGCAACCACAATTTGATGCACCCACGTTAATCATCCATCCGCCGAAACAACATCCGGACGATCCTCAAAGAACAATTTACTCCACCATGTGGGAAACTACCCGCATACCGCAAAACTGGGTTGGCAATCTCAACCGTTGCAAAGCTCTCATCATACCAACCATGGCAAACATGCTGGCACTATCCGGCCAGGGAGTAAAAGCCCCGATGCACAAAGTTGAGTTTGGAATTGATACAGATGCATTCCAGCCCAGGGAGTTCCCTGTTCGCAAACATCTGGTATTCGGTACGTCTGGTATCACGAGGCATGGTTGGCCTCGTAAAGGTTTTGACGAATGCGTCGAAGCATTCACGCGAGCATTCCCCACGGGAAGAGAGAAAGTCGAGCTTCACTGCAAAGCCTACCCGAAAGATCCACTTCCAGGATTCACTGACGGTCGGATAGTAATCGACCAGGGAGAGTTTCCCAAAGACAAGCTCGCTGATTGGTATGCATCTCTGGATGTTTACCTATGCATGAGCCGGGGCGAGGGATGGGGACTCATGCCGCACGAAGCTGCTGCCATGGGCCGCCCAAGTATTTTGCCCATGTTCTTTGGTTTCTCTGAATACATGCAATCGGATATGTGTTACCCGGTCGACTATGACTTGGTCCCGGCAACTCATTATTACGAGGGTAACGGCGCCTGGGCAGAACCAGACGTAGATCATGCCGCGCAAATCATGCGACACATTTACAACAACCAGGACGAGTTAATGGCTAAAAGTAAAGCCTCTGCAAAAAGAGCCCGGGAGTATTCGTATGCGCGAATGGTTGATGGTTACGCAAACGTGATTGAAAAGTATTTTCCAAAGAGCGATGGATATTAAAGAACTCTGCGAAAAAATCAGCTCAGTAGCTGAACAGGACACTTGGGTTCCCGAGGAGGAATACAGTGTATTTAACCAGTGGGATAAAGAGTATTACTGCTCGCAACGAGAGGATTTTACCCACAAGTATCGTGTCTTCAAAGCGATCTCATCAGTGCTTCAGCCCAGCAGTATAGTTGAGCTTGGAACACATGGTGGATCTGGTGCGGACGCATACTTGACCGGAGTAGATTACAATGCGACTTACACTGGCTATGACACTTTTGGAATGGCGCACGATAAAGACGGTAACGAGTGGCCCCCCGCTGACCGATGTAAACTTTTATTTCAGGCACGTAAATTCGATCGCTACAATTTAGTGCAATGTGATTTAAGACAGATAGAAAAAGTAGACCACGCTGACTTGGCAATCGTGGATGCGGAACATGATTACCGAAACTGCTATCAGGACTTGCTGCTATGCCTGGAGTCGCAAGCAAGATACATCCACATAGACGATTGCCCTGGTCATAACAACTTAGTCCAATTTGCAATTGAGGATTTTGCCAAAAACTTTAAACGGAATGTTGTGGGCTACGGTTTCATCCCTCACGTATGCGGATCGGGACTAATAAAAATGAGATACGATGATACCTGAATTGAGATCAGGCACATGGGACGAAGATATATGGAATCTCGTTTACGGTATGAACGAGTACCGGGTAAACCGATTCGCTGGTAAAATTGTCGTAGATGTAGGGGCGCACATTGGTTCGTTTTCCCGCCTGGCCGCTGATAACGGTGCTACGGTTGTATATGCTTTTGAGCCCAACGAAAACAATTACAAGCAGCTTCTCAAAAACGTCCAGGGAACTCAAATAAAACCATACAACATGGCGATACATTGCAACTCTGGGCTGCTCGTGAAATCAATTCCCAGCCTCGAGGAAACGAATACTGGAGGCAGTAATTGTGTTTTAAGCCCCGATGGCACGGGCACTCCAACGATATCAATGGATGACATTATTGACCTGGCAGGTTATGTGCACATTCTAAAAATGGATTGCGAGGGAGGCGAATATCCAGGTCTGCTCAAATGCACAAAGCTAAACCGGGTTGATGCTATCGTTGGTGAATACCATGGCCACGCAACAGAGACCATTGACGGTTTGAAAGATCACTTGCAAGCCAACGGTTTCAGTGTAGGTCTCGAGCCTACTGTCGATCCTCTGGGACACTTCTTTGCAGTTCGTTTATGAGGACAGACTTACCCATTCATTACTACAATCCAGAACTTACACTGGACTGGCTGATTAACAATTGCCCATTACAGGACTGGTATACTCGTCTGCTTGAAATTGATCACAGTGTAATCAGGTGCCCAGATGCTGAGATAGTGATATCGGCCAGTTTGTTTGATCGGAGTTTAATAGATCACACAGGCCAGAGCAAAAACGAAAACTGGAATCAGAAATATTACAGCTCGCTTCTAAAAAACATAAAAGATCTCGATAAGTTAAACAGTAATGTTTGCGTTGATATCTTTGTGGATCCGGAACTGAGTGACAGAGCAACCAGTGACATAGAGTCTGACCGGGTAAACTTTCATTATATGAAGCACTCATCAATCGGTGCTACTGGAATGTTTTGGAGGTTTCTGCTGAGCGACATTATTGGTCAGAGGAAATGCTCGTCCACCATGGTCATTGATATTGATCTTAAATGGGCAGACCATTTTGACATACTCAAAAGCAACTACCCGTGCACTCTCGTCTTTTATTCCAGGGGCGAAGATGCTCTTGTCGTATGTCCCACTACACGCTCAGAAAAATACACCTCGGTATGTGGAGGTCTGCACACATACCCTCTAGACGTTATCGGATTTAGCATGCGAGACGCAATCGCCAGGTATTGGTATTACGTCAACAACTTACTCTACCTGGAACCTCAGAATGAATTTAACAGGCCGATGGTTCATCATCAATGCGGATTCGGAAACACATGGAACTTTTACGGAAACGATGAACGGTTCCTGTGCAAGTTTCTGTATTACTTTTTAAAACGTAAACGCTCTCTAAATTTAGTTATGCAGAGAGTGGGTTTAGAAAACCCGTTACAAGCGGAGAAAGCGGATATGGAATTCACCCAATCCCAGGGATGTAAAGTGATCGGAGTCTAATGCCAGCACACGATAAACCTAAGAAAATTACTCAGCGCCAGAAAGACGCGTTTGATCAAACGCTCGTCCACCTCGATCGATTTGCCGAGGACATATTCGGGCTGCGACTTTACAAGTGGCAGCGCGATGTTCTTGGGGATCTTGATAAGCCTGGCTCCCGAGTAGCACTAAAAGCGGCAAACGGTAGCGGTAAGACTGCTATGTGCGCGGCCCCAGCAGCACTCTGGCATGCGCTCATGTTTCCCAATAGCGTATGCGTGACAACGTCCGGCGTCTATCGCCAAGTCAAAGAGCAGTTATGGCCGACGATCAGATCACTCTCTCGTAAAGTCGAGGGATTTGGTATTGAGATCAATCAAACAGATCTGCGGATTCCCCAACTAAATTCTAGGGTAATTGGTTTTTCTACGGATGATCCTGGCCGCTTCGAGGGATTTCACGCTGACAACTTGATGGTCATCATTGACGAGTCCAAATCAGTGAAAGACTCCATCTTCGAGGCTGTTGAAAGATGCCAACCAAACCGCATGTTGGTCATGTCTTCGCCGGGAGGAAACTCTGGTGAATTTTATCGCATCTTTACCCGGCACTCTGACATTTACAAAACGCATACGGTAACGTCATTCGATTGCCCACACATTGAGAAAAGCTGGATAGATCAGCAGATAAAACGTTGGGGCGAGGATCATCCGTTGGTGCGTTCGATGATCTTTGGAGAGTTCATGGCGACGAGCGATGAGAGTCTCTTGGTCACTTACGATGCCTATCAAAAATGCTTAACGAATCCTCCCCGGCATGAAAAGACAGCACCGATTGCTGGTGTAGATTTTGCCGCTGGATCCGATGAGAACGTATTGGCAGTGAGGGAGGGCAATAAGCTAACGCGCATTGTTTCTTGGGTGGATAAAGATACCATGGCCGCTGTTGGTAAATTCATCGTTGAGTTTCGCCGGGCCGGATTAAAGCCAGAGGATATATACTGTGATGAGGGCGGGTTGGGTCGCCCAATGGCAGACGCGCTCAGGGAAGCGGGATGGGATATCAATCGGGTAAACTTTGGAGGCCGGGCCCGAGACAGTGATGCGTTTGTGAACCGATCTGCTGAAATGTGGTATGAAACTGCCAGGCTCATTGAGAAACAAGAGCTCATACTTATCGATGACGAGGTGCTCATGGCTCAGTTGACCAGTCGACGTTGCCGGGCCAATAAAGCCGGGAAGATGGAACTAGAGACCAAAGGCGAAATGAAAAGCCGAGGTCTATCCAGCCCAGATAGAGCGGATGCAGTCTGCATGGCAGTAGCCATGGGCTCGGATCATGATTACATGGACACATACGTCAGGCCGAGCATTGAAGAGATGTTTGAGGGCGTTGAGATACCCGATGGTTACCAATCCACAACTCACGGTATTCATTGCGGATAAAATACGGTAAATTGGTTGTTGGCGACTTTTGCGCCTCCCATATGGTGGTCCGAAATGGATTACTCTGAGCTCTACAGTTTGACGGTCGAAGATCTGGCGGATCGTTCCGTTTGGGAAACCCGTCAGCAGATGTATTATGATCTCAGGCATCACGGTTTGAGACGCAAGTCCAAACCATGGCCGGGTGCAAGCGATGCCCACTTCCCTCTTTCAGACACAATCATCAGCAACCTCAAACCGTATTACGTGCAACAGTTGTTCGCCCTGGATACGGTCGCCTCATTCGTCTCTCTCAAAGATCAGAATACAGCTCTTACAACCGCAGCAGCTCAGTGGTTTGACTATAAGCTCAAACAGAAATCCAATCTCCAGGATGAGATTATATCGGCTATTGACGCTATGCTCGTCAGTGGTCGAGGAATTTTAAAAACTACTTACGACTTCGATCACAAAAAGATCAAGTTTGAGTCTGTCGATCCCATGCACCTGATTGTTCCCAATCAATGCAGGTCACTTGAGACCGCTGATCGATTCACACACATCCAGCACTACACGCCCGAAAGCTATCGGCGCCAGGTTGGATTCAATCAAGATGAAGACTTTGTAAAGACAATCACCGGAGGATACTCCTCCCAGGCAGGCGATGACACGCGTCGACAGTCACAAACTGTCCGTGAGGGAATCACTGATGCCCATGAGAGGCAGATCATTGTCTGGGAGACATACTGCCAAAATGACGATAGTGAGTGGGAGATTTATACATACTCACCGCAAAACCCAGATGAGCCCGTGCGTCCGCCAATGCGGATACCCTATGACCACGGGTTGCCTCCATTTATTTCTTTCCAATACGAGGTCAAAGATCCCGGTTGGTATTCGCCTCGAGGAGTGGTCGAGTTGGTTGCTGTATTTGAGACCGCACTCTCCAAGCTGCTGAACGAAAAGAATGACGCCATGACGCTCTATAACCGTCCTCTGTTCCGTTCCTCTCGTTCGTTACCTAATACAAGCAACCTCCGATTTACTCCAGGTCAAATACTGCCCGAAGACATTGCACCGATACCGATGCCGTCTCCGCCGATCAGCTTTGACACACACATGGTGCTCTACCGGGACCTGGCTCAACAGCGAGTTAGTACTCCGGATTTCGGTATCTCTCAGTCCCTGGACAAACAGGAACGGCGCACGGCAACTGAAATATCCGCGATCGGTAATCTGTTCAGCCAAAGCGCTGATCTTCGCATGCGAACATTCCGCATGCAGTTAAGCAAGCTCTATGAACAATGCTGGTCACTACTTAATCAGTTCGATGGATCCAGCCTGAACTATTTCTACCTCGAAACACTCGAGCAGGTCCCCCAGGAAGCAATTCACCAGGAGTATGAAATCATCCCATCCGGATCGGCTGATGGTGTAAATAAGACTTTCCATTACCAGAAAGCGCTCGGTCGATTTCAGATGTTTGCACAGGATCCGTTCGTTAATCAGCTCGAGCTACGCAAGTCTGTCCTCGAGGCCGACGATAGCGGCCTGGTCAAGCGATTACTGGTCGATCCCAACTTCAAAGCAGCCGATGCCGCCGAGGAACAGGCAGTTGAGCTCGGTATCATGCGAATCGGATTTCCTGCTCAGGTCAAAGCCACTGACGATCATGCGGTGCACGTTCGCACGATGCTCGATTACATGGCACTCAAATCATCGCAGAACGCTGAGACTGATCCAGTCGAGATACAGCGAATCCAGGAGCATCTTGGTCAGCACATGGCCATGTTCCAGGAACAGGACGGTAAAGCAGCCCAGGCTTTAGCTCAAGAAGTGGCAGAACTTTCAAATGCACTTAATCAACCTACTCAAGACACTATGGCGCCTCAACCGAATGGTCCCCAAGACATCCAGCCCGGTATGGACACGGGAGGAGGCGAAACTCCTGGAACAATTTCTCAGCAGCCAACTGGGGCAGAAAATTAAAACGGTAATTTTTCAATGGATAGTTAAGCAGAGTTTAGCGTCTATTGATCGTGGGTCTACTGACGCCCAATACAATGTTGGTTATGCAGCGGGTTTTCGAGACGGCATAGGTTGTCTCGATACGTTGGTCTCGCACGGACTACTCGCGGATGATGAAGAAAAATAATGGACGAAGCAATGGATCGCGAGTCTCTCTTGAGAATGCTCGCAGGCGAAGAAGTGGAAGAGTCGCCGACTTCCGATCCGGAGAAAGAGTCTCCTACAGCGAACGAACCTGACGCTGCCAATGAAGAGGTTCAAGTCGATGATCAGACCGATAAAACGGAACCGATCGAGACAGAAGATGCCGCCGATGAGGCCGATGCCAAAACCGAAAGTCGCTATGAAAAGTTACGGAAAGCGGAAGCAAGACAAGCAAAAACCTGGAAGAAAATCGAACAGGAAAAAGAGCAGCTCAAAGCGCTCAGGGAGCAAGTCGAAGCGGACCGGAACGTATTAGATCAAGAGCGAGTAAAAGTCGCGGAGGAGTTATCTCAATCAGGCACTGAGCATTCGCCGGACGTGTACGATCAGGTAGCTCAGAGATTCGAGGACGAGGGGGAGCCGGATCTCGCTGAACAGGCGAGGAAGATGGCGGAAGACTCTCGGAAGCGGAAGCAGAATGCATCTAAAACTGTCGAGATCGAGAAGTTTAAACGGGAATGGTCTCAGTCCGTTGCAAAGCTCTCGGAAGAAAACCCAGATCTGAAGCAGCCGGACAGTGAGTTGTATAAAGCGGTGAAACATTTGCTTGATAACAAACCCGCTCTGACAACTTACAGCACGGGATTCGCCGATGCGGTAGAAGTCGCCAAGTATTATGTCGACTCTCGCAAACTCGAAACCATTAAAACCGAAAACAAAAAGCTCAAAGAAGAGCTCGATAACTTTAAACGAAAAACAAACCTCGGAGGAGGGGACGTTACCAGGAGAACAGGTCCGCCGGGCTTTAGCGATATGTCGCGCTCGGATCAGCGGAATGCAATTCTGAAAATGATCCGCGAGTCCGATAATTAGGAGATTTAAAATATGGCTACAGACGCAAGTAGGAACTTAACTTCAACCATTGGTTCAGGGACTAACGATTTAAAACTGCATGCATTGCAGGAATACTTCAGCAAGTCTTTGTTGGATACTATCGAAGAAACACTGGTTCTGGATCAGTTTGCATCCAAGCAATCTCTGCCAGAAAAAAGCGGATCAAATTCCATGCGTTTCTTCAGATACGCCGCTGGAGATGCCGCAAACGTGTCAGCAATCACTGAGGGCACTAACCCGGCAGCAAACGCTTTGGCAATCGATTCGATCGATGTTGATTTGGAGCAGTTTGGTCAAGTTATTGCAATTTCAGATCTGGCATCTGCTACTGAATTGTTCAACAACCTGGAGCAAGCCACGCTTCGAGTGGGTAGGGATTCAGCGCTAAAGATGGATTCACTCATCCGCGATGAACTATTCAGAAATGATACCGGTATCCCGGCTGCAAACAACATCTTTTCAGGATCCACAACTTCCTGGGGATCTTCCATCACGGCTGTTGACGCAACTGACTTTTTGGATGCTGCGACATCTTTGAAGATTCAGTCCGCAACTCCAATCAACGGGTTTTATATTGCTGTTGTCGGACCGCAGGTCGCTCGCGATTTGATGAATGATGGAGACTGGATTGCCGCTCACCATTATGCAAACCCAGACAGCATTGTCAGGGGCGAGATTGGTCGATTGCACGGTGTTCGTTTTGTTGAAACCACTCTTCCATTCCGCGCCGCTGTTGGGGATCAATACACACACTCAGCTAGTGGAGCATACTACGGTTCTGCTGTAGTTGGTGCCGAAGCATACGCATGTGCGAGCTTGAATTCCCAGAGCCCATTCGCGCCATCAGTGCAGATCACCAACGGTGCAGACAAGTCAGATCCTCTGAACTTGCAGACCAAAGTTGGTATGAAGTTTTACACCGCCGCGAAAAACATTCAGCCACTGCACATCGCGAGGGTCTACTCAACCACTAACTACGGACAATAATCAGTATGCCATTCACAATCGATATACCCGCTGAAGCTGTCCAGCTAATGGATGGCGAGGAAGCGGTGATGCCGAGCCAGGGAGATTCTGTCTCGGTGACGATTGAGGGCACCGTCGAATCCATGGGGGATGGCACTGTCAGTATTTATGCTAATAGTGCCAATGGCGTGGATCTCGGAGGTGAGTCTGAAACCCAGAGCGGCGGCGATCTTGATCGCGATGGCATGCTTGCAATGTTAGAGGGAGCACAATTATGAGCGAAGTAAAAGTACGCCTGGCGCAAAAGCCAGTCAACGAACCAATCACATTTGTTGTCGATGATGAGGCTGGAATCGGATTCCAGGGAGATGCGTCATCCAGTGCAGGATCTGTCATTAAGACAACGTCCAGCCTGGGGAGTATCACCTACGGTTTGAAAGTCAAACTGGTCGACAGTTCGGGCGCCGCGATTGGCGCCGGGACATACTACATTCCGCTGCAAGCGGAGTCTTGATGGGGTTACGTGTCACGGGGGAGGGGAGACTCTCCCCCGCTTAAAAATGCCAACATATACATTTGAAAATCAAAGTGGATGCACCATGGAGGTCAACGTACCTATGGGCACCGAAACAATAGTCCAGAACGGAGATAGCTGGACGAGAACAAAAACCCCCGAGGGTTGCATGGTCAATGTTGGCGCACAAATGCCAGACCAAAGAGCAGCCATGAAACGCGGGTATAGCCAGGCCGAAGATCTCGGATGGAAATCAAAATTTAGCAAAACACAAATTAAGAAAATCTGGAACCTATGAACGATCTACCGTCCAGCAGAGTAAAAGTAATTAGGGACACATCATCCTACACAGGTGCATTTACGCACATTCAGTGTCTCAGTGACTGCGTAATCACAAGCATGACTTCGTCCGCCGAGGGTAGTGTCACCAGTTTAGCTTTGCCAGCGGGAACTCTCTGGCGATTGGACATAACGCAAATCCAATTAACTAGCGGCGACATGTCGCTGACTAAAGCATGATTGCGTTAATGCATCGTATATTTTTCGGTCGCAAGCTAACCGAGTCCAGCACCGGGACGTTTGCGACATACATAACCACTGACACTGGTCACACGCTCAGTGATGGCAGCAACTCAATTATAATATAATGGCTAACATACGCGTCAAAGATCTTCCCAATACCGATACCCTGGCAGATGCCGATGAGCTGATAGTCGACTCATCATCAGCCGGGACTCGGAGAGTCTCATACTCGGAACTTAAAACAGAGGTCGCCGCTGATTATGTAGCGGCCCCTAGCACCTATAAAGTTGCGACACTAGCGTCTGACAACAAGCTCGATCCGAGCCAGGTTCCAGACACGCTTTCTCAGGGGCTTAACTTCGTTGGCACCGCAAATTCTGCCGGGGATTTAACGAGCACAACTCAGGGTGACTTTTACGTCATCCAGACCGCGTTCGGCTCATACTCTGTAGGTGACCAAGCTGTTTATGATGGCAGCAGTTATGTAAAAGTTACAGACGGCACGAAGCAAATCGGTGAGGGTGGAACCGGGGCTACGAGCCTTTCGCAAGCTCAGATAAATTTGGAGATAGGAAATATCGGAACGCAACCACAAGACATTCCACTCTGCGGATTCTTGGGCGACCTCGCATTTCAAAGCTCAGAGGGAACTTCACTGGCAACGCTAAAACTAACGAACCTCCCAACCTCCGCACCGTCAGAAAGCGGCAGCGTCTGGAATGACTCTGGCACTCTTAAAATTGTCTCTTAAAAATTATGTCGATTTCAAATTCCTATCCCACACAACGGCCCAGCCTCAACCTAGACTTCGCGAATTCGGGCAAGCTAGACTCGCGTATATCCTACAGTCGTTCCAGCACGGGGACGGCATTTAGTTCAGAGCGGCATTTGAGTAGTCTCAATTTGGTTACGAATTCCGAAGATTTTTCTGCGTGGTCCGAAAGCAATGCAACAGTAACCTCAAACACAACGGCAGCCCCAGACGGCAATACCACAGCATCCACGATGACCGGTAATGCTGGTACTGCTGAAAAGCGTTTGCAGAGCAATTCGGTTGCAGTCACTGACCCCGTCATTAGCGTTTATGCTAAAGCTGGCACACACAACTATATCCAAATAAGCGACAACCAAAGCAGCCAAGAATACGGGAATTTTGACCTCGCAAACGGGACCGTTGGCAATGTCGGGACGCTGGCAACAGCGGCCATTGAAGCTGTCGGGTCAACCGGTTGGTATCGGTGCTTGATGCGAGTTGAGAGGACTGCATCAGCGTTTACGTGGCGAGTCTTTATGATTGACAGCTCTACTGCTGCACGACAGTCCACAACAAGCTCAACTGGTACGGTCCATCTTTGGGGAGGCATGATGACCGAGCTTGGCGACCTAACAAATGTTGTTGCTTACCAGTCGAGTGGCTCCCAAGTACACCGCGAATTCGCTCCCACGCTCAAGAGTTACTCTAGCGACCAACCCAGATTTGAATATGACCCCGCAACGGATGGTCAGTCAGCAGCTGGAAGTCCGAGAGGCCTCCTCATAGAATCGAGTGCAAGCAATCTTCAGAGATACGGTTCTGCGTTTGCGAGTTGGTCAACGTCCCAAAATGTGAGCATTAGCAGCAACTCGGCAGTTGGTCCCAATGGCGAGCTGGAAGCTGATTTACTGGTACCGACTGCGGGTAGTTTGCCTCATTGGATTTATGATGGTCAAGCCAGTGTAGCTTCGGGGACAACTTACACGTTTTCAGTGTATCTGAAAGCAGCCGGATACCGTTACGTCCAACTGCTCGCTCTGGCTTCGTTGCAGTCTAGCGGTCATATCACTTTTGATTTAGAAACTGGAACACTGTCAGCCAGTGGCGCACACACCGGCACAATCAAGAGCGTTGGCAACGGTTGGTTTCGCGCCTCAGCCACTGTCACAGCTACATCGACAACAACCAGCGGATTTTTAATTGCGGGAGCAGACTCACTTAGTAACGGTCGCAACCCTCAGACAACCGGAAATTCATATGACGGTTGGCTCTGCTGGGGAGCGCAGCTTGAGGCAAATTCCGTAGCGTCATCGCTGGTGAATTCGGGTACGAGCAGTTCTGGAGTCACCAGAGCAAGTGACTCTTGCTCACTTGTTTCTGCACCACTTTTGGACAACGGAGGAGGGACGATTTACGCAGAATCAAGCCCTAACAATCTCGGCTCAGTGTATTCTGGTATTGTTAGTCTAAATGCTGGCGGCCTCGATAATCGAATTGAAATTATACACAATTACGCAGCACTGCGCTCAACGGTTTCTGCTGACGGTACGACCTATAACGCAACAAGCGGAGGCACTTTCAGCAATGGGGACAACATTCAGTCTTGTTTGATTTATGAGACTGATAGCGTAAGTCTGTTTGCGGACGGAGCTAAAATAGGAGCCACAGACACTAGTGCTGTTATGCCCGAAGTTTTTAAACTGACGATTGGCAACGTTGCCACTGGCAGCTTTCCGCTCAATGGTCACTTGAAACGACTCGCTGTTTATTCTGACTCAATTTCCGAGACCTCAGCCTCGGCACTCACTTCCTCTTAAAACCAACTGACTACGAATCAAATGAGCTATACAGATTTATATTTAAAATTCAAAGACGAAGCAGAAATGCGTTCCGTGCTTTTTGAGAAAGTCCCAACGAAATTTGAGGACGCAACGGAACCCGATGGGGAGCCAATTCCAGTTGAGTTTGAAGAGCGACAGATTTACCGCAATACGGACATCGTTGGACTTATCGTGGATAGTCCAGCGCAACTCAGTGAAGAGGGTGAAATTATCTCTGAAGCAACTTACATCGATGGAGTCCACGTAAATATTCGCGCGGTAGGTGAAGACACTTCCGCGCTTGAAGATTACAAAGTCAATCCAGAGCCAAACACCCCGGCGCGCGTTTGGGCATAAGACATGAACAGTTGGGTTGAGCACGCCAAGTTAATGGCAGTAAGCACGCTCGGGGTCACAGTTACGCTGAGTGAAATTAACGTTGTCATTCAGCTCGGGATCGCACTTGCCTCACTCGCATATGCGATACTCAAGATGATGCACGCGTTTCGCGATTATCGAAAACCTAAAGATGATGATTAGAAATTCAACGATCATAACTGTCTGCCTCGGATCATTGCTAGTAGGTGGATGCGCTCAACTCGATAGCCTCACTGGGAGGTTTTATGAACCGCAAATAACAAACCACACTAACACTGTGAGCACGCCGCTAGGGCCGGTCGACGTTGTCTTAAGCAAAACAAACTGGGTGGTTAGTTCGGGCTCCCGAGCAGCAGCCGAGCTACCCGGCCAACTTAATATACCGTTCGGATCGCTTATTACATTTCTCGCGTTATCGGCGTTGAGCATAGGGGCATCGATTCGCTCAAAAAAATATAAAGAGGCTACGATCTCCGCGTTGGATTGTGGCAACCAACTCAAAGACGAGCTCAAGAAGCACAACATTGAGATCAGCGGGATAATGAAGTCAGTTGTTAAAGATCAAAAATCTCGAGGCACTTTCTCGATCATCCGAAAACTTTTAGATCTGATATAATGGGATTATCATCCGGACATACTTTCACTGATGGTGAAACGGTCACTGCTGCCAAGTTAAACAACCTGGTCAACAATGGCACGATCACAACGAACACGATCACCACGGGAATGCTCCTGGATGATTCGGTTACGTCCGCCAAGCTCGCGCCCAATGCAGTCACTGGGGCCAGTCTAAGCGCAAACACAATCAATCTCTCGACGTTAAGCAATGCGTCGGGAGGTACATCGGGGACGCTCGTTCAAAGTGGATCCGGCGGAGTATTCGAAGAGTTGAGCCCAGGCGCCACTGGCACGGTTTTAGTTTCTGGAGGGTCGGATGCCACACTTAGTTTTGGGACCATAGATAATGTGGCGATAGGCGCCACAATGATCAGCGGTCATACTGAGATAAGCGATCCCGGCCAGGACGATCTACTGCTGGTTAAAGACAAAAATGCCGGAGTAAATAAAAGCGTTCAGATCCAGAATCTATATAAGACGGTCAACGATCTCACTGCTCTGAGCTCGAGCGATATCGCAAACCCGGACGAGTTCCTGGTCCTCGACGGTGGATCCGCGCCTAAGAAAATAACTTACCAGAATTTACAGAGTTCGCTCGGAGGTTTAACGTCGACTGCTTTTGCTCGAGCTAAACTCTCATTTGCAGACATGAATTCCAGTTCCGGGACGGTTACTGTTTCTGAATCCAGTAATGTAAGCACTTCAGCATCCCTGGACTTTTCTAATAGTCATTACACGCTAGTTACTTTGACTTTCACGTCAACTGCTTCAAGCGTACCTACACCTATAATTACAGCAGCAACGGCCCGAGCGGTAAGTGGCGATGTTCAAAGTTGGTATCGAGAAGTCTGGGTGCATGACATAACTACAACGGAAATCATTATTGCAGTCCCTGGAACAAGTGACGTTGACGCATCAGAGGATGACTTTGTTTTTTATGTAGCAGCTACTTTATGACACTCTCAGCAATAGCAAATTTTGTCTGCAACAAGCTCGGAAAAACCGATGCTTCATCCATCAATGCTGCCAAAGACTTTATTCGTCAGCGTCATGAGATGGTTGTCGATACCGGGCTATGGAAAGACACTCTGGTCATTTCAGAGTTCGATTTGCCAACTAGGGAATCCCCGGACACTAACCCATACACTGCTAACGCATCTGTAAGCACAAGCTACGAAGAGGAGTTTACTTTACCCTACGAGATCGCTCGTCCGATTAACATAATCTATGACGATCAGTTAATGGCGTATCGCGATTTGCAGTCCCTGGTTCGCACTCAGCCAGACCAGATTCTAGGCACCGGCAAACCAGTAGCGTTCACTGAAATCGAACCAGTCGCACTATCCAGGCTAACGAGTTCTGAACCATTTAAAATACAGCTCAAAGCGCACGTTAATAGTTCCGATAGCGGTAAGACGATTTACTTTAAAGGTAAGAACAATTCCCGCCCTGTGAGCGAATCACTCACGTTATCATCGAGCAATTATTACGGTGCTCAAGATTTCGATGAGGTGCATTACGTTTCCAAAGAGATCACTGCTGGTGATGTATTATTCTCAAACGGTGCATCGACCGAAACTATCCCGGCGGACTCAACCAAGTATTCGCTTTGTCGCGTTCGGCTTAATCTCAATCCGGATTACGTCGACGGCGAAACGATAAAAATTATTGTTGTTGGCAAGAAACGAGTCAGGCCAATGCGGCATGATTATGATGAGCCGCAAGTCCGAGGAATCGATAACGCTATCATTTCTTTTTGCGAGGGAGACATGTTAGAGCGGGCCAGGCAATACGGCAAAGCCCAGGTTAAATATTCAGAGGCATCCAGTTTACTTGAGATCGCTCGAGACATTGAGCGTGGACAGTCTGCTGCCATTTCCACACTGCAACCGAATGTAAACGGTGAGTATGACCGTCACGATTTTGGATTCTAAAGATGCCAGTCTATTTCAATGATGCAACCGATGATCCGATTACTTATGATTCCCAACCAGTCATCCAGGGAATCAACTCATACGGTCGCGCATCGACCATCCCGCCCGTCTTGGCAAGCAATCTCGAGAACATAGAGCTTTCGACTGCTGGCATTACAAAGTCTCGGCGCGGCGCCTGGAAGATCTCCAACGATACATACACAACGATCCACGCGATCATCGCCCTGCGAGTCACCACCTGGGATTACGGGTTGATGATATTTGCAGATGGCAATGTGTATCTGCATACGCCAACCACCACCGGGATCTTGTTCACCGGGGAATACGATAGCTCGGCTTTACCGCATCAGTGCAGTGTAACAGAAATCAATGGAGCAGTATATTTTACCGATGGCACGGGAGACATACTTGCTGTTCGTCAGACTGGATCTGAGGACATTCTGGTTGATGATGATGGCAACAGTGTATGGGATGATGTTAGCACTATCGTCAGTTACGATGTTGCCGTTGAGATCGCAGATACGGACTCACCGGAAAATACTCGAGCGCTAACATCTCACATGTTTCGTTTGTTTTGTGCGACAGGCATCGACACGCTTCATGTGTCACATATCTTGCCCGAGGTTGGTAGCGATGATGCTGGCGGAACCGAAAGTTCAGATCCGGGCAACTCAGACTCTGCAACAGGAGATGCATTTCCTCCGCTAAATTCCATCAGGGTTGGAACGGGTAGCTCGGATGCGATACGTGCGATTGTCCCGTTTAAAGATTTCCGAATTGCGATCCTCAAAGAGAATTCAATTTACGTCATCGATGCAAACCCATCACTGACGCCTGACCAATACAACGTGCAGATGGTCTCTGATAAAGTTGGTTGCCTGGCAGAAAAGTCAGCGGTCAGAGTTGGGGATGATATACTCTTTCTCAGCCGAGACGGTGTTCGTTCAGTAGGCACTGCATTCCAGCAGGACCAGATTGCAACCAGCGATCCTATATCGCTACCTATCCAAGATATCATTGAGGAAATCAACTGGGGTTCAGCTTTAAAATCGTGCGCGTCATTTTGGAGGGGCCGATACATACTCGCAGTTCCAACAGGATCTTCAACTGTTCCTAACACTGTCCTGGTATACGATACCAATTTAAAACAATGGGCCGGGAGGTGGTCTGGATGGCAACCATCGATGTTCGATATTTATGAGCCATTGAATGATCGTCGACGTTTGGTATGGGCGGATACAACTAACAACAATGTCGCTTACTTGCGCGATCATATAGACGAAGATTCGACCACCGAAAACGATTACGCCGATTACCTGGGATCCAGTTACACTCAAGTGCCGTTCGAGATTCTTACTCGCGGTCTTACGTTTAACGATCCTATATCACCGAAGACATGTGATTTTCTCGAAGTAGAATTTTTTAAAAGCAAAGCTCGAGCGAACATCACGCTGATCCCCGATGGAGGCGACGAAGTGATCCTAGATAGCGGTCAACTAGTCGACACTGGAACTGGTGAATTGAGATTGGACTTTGTTCTTCCAGCGGTGTTAGGCAAGCCAGGAATCGTACGCCACAACATGAGTTTAACAGGGACGAACCAGGGACGAGAGTTCCAGGTCAAAATCACTAATTCAACGGCAACTCAAATTACCGAGGCCGGACTGGAACTGGATGATCAGAGATACATCGCACTGCGAAATGTGAACCTCGGAGCATTTATCGAAACACTAGAAAAACAGGTTTGACCATTGAGGACGTTATTAAATTTGCGAGCGAGAATGGCAACGGAAAATTATTTTCAGATTGGACGGAATCCGAGGTCAAACAGCACCTCTGCCTCCATGCGAAAAACAAAACGCTCATGGTCGCCGAGGAAAATGGAATCATGCGCGGGTTCGCAACGTATCGCCGGATCAAAGATTTCACCGGGGATATTGTGCCGCATTTTTGGGAGCCGAATTGCTCGACGGGTGAGCACGTATATTTCCACGAACTTTGCAGCGCTGGGGAGTCTGCGACATACACATTGTTTACCAATTTTGAAGAGCACAACAAAGACGCCAACAAACTGATTTACTGGGGCCATCGTCAATACGATTTAAAACGATACAGATACAGAGACTTTAAAAGATTAATGTTATGGGCAAACCGAAACCACCAGCACCACCAGACATAGCAGCAGCCAACGAGGCCGCTGTATACGCTGATATCGATACGTTGCCGATCCGGAAACAGATCGAGTCCGCTTCCACGATGGGAACATCCGTAACGTACACGGATCCAAAAACGGGTGAGCAAAAGACCGCTGACTTTACCGGGTTCGGTGACATTGATCAGATGCGTAATCAGCTCGAGTTTATGTCTGAGTCCGCCAGGACAATTGCAGAAAGCCAATTGGACGTTCAGGAGGAGTTCGGTGAGAGAGCAATTAGGCAGAGACTTAAAGAGCTTGAACTCTCGGATCCCCAGGGAACTGAAATCAGAAAGCTGCTTGGTGAGGAGGCGAAGAAAGATCTTGAGGCTGGATATGGTTTAGGTGATGAATTGCGAAGCCAGGTCACACAGTCCATCAGGGGAGCCCAGGCTGCTCGAGGGAATGTGCTGGGGGACGCTAATGCAGCGGCCGAGGGATTTGCTCTTGGCGACGCTGCCATTCGATTACGTCAACAGAGACTAGCTAACGCATCGAGCTTCCTCTCAGGCATAACTCCAGTTGCTCAGTTCGGAGCAATCTCTGGGGCGCAACAGGGCGCCGCTGGTTTCAACCCGATGGGCATTCAACAGGGAGCCGGGCTCAATCCAAACGCTATGCAGATGGGCGCAAACTTCGCTCAACAATCTTACAAGCAAGCTAGTTCAAACGCATTCCAGAGCGCGGAGATGAACCCGTGGAATACCGTTCTAGGCGCGGTTGGTGGAGCAGCTACATCAGCACTCACTGGCGGAGTTGGAAGTTTAATGGGAGGCGGCAAATTTGGTGCTGGAGCAAGCAATGCATTAGGAGGGGCGTGGTCATGAGTTTTAGGAGTGGATTCGCACAGGGCACACAGATAGCGGCACAACTGCAAAACAAAGCATCGCGTGAACGAGCGTCCGATTTACAGGAAGCTCGAGACAGGATTAACGCCGAAGCTCAGAAACAGTTAATCGATCAACGCAAAACTGAGTTTGAACGAAAGCGAGACGTTTATCGCAGAACCGAGGAGGATCGCTTAACGAGCGAGACTGCCCTCGGTTATTACGCATCCGAAGCTGGCAAGCTGAAGTTCAATGACCGAGAAGATGTAACCAAGTTTCGAGAACTCACGGCATACACCATGAGCGAAATGAAAGATCCAGAGGTGCTTAAAAAGTTCGGCATGATCATGGACATGCATCAGCAGAAGTATGCATACAAAAAGCAGATTGATCGGACCATTCGAGCTGAAGAACTCAGCACTGAGTATGAAGATCTCGCTGATGAAATGCACAAAGAGACTGGCGTTACGCTTAGTCCCAGCGATCCAGAAAGTCGCAGCAGACTCGATGCCTGGGGGCGTAAAAAGAAAATGGACGCTCACTTAATGAAACTAGGTGTAACCTACGAAGACGCTGGAGTGGACGGGAGCCAAGAGGGATTGTCCGCAAGCCAGTTTGCGACGATGAATAATTATCTCCTCGAGAGCGGTAAGCAACAGCGCATTTACAACGATAAAACAGATCAACAGAAGAACGCTGAGACTGTTAAGAAGCGAGTGGATGCGTTACCGGAAAACGCAACTCTCCAAGACAAAATGGCAACCACTGCTGGAAGTAATGAGCTGAAGCAGTTTGAGGCTGAAGCACTGAGCCAGGCATTTATTGCGATCGATCTTGTGACTAGTTCCGAGAGGCAGATGAAGAATCTGGGCATACCGCTACAGGGTAATGAATTTGGAACATGGTTTGCTGGTCTTAAAGAATTCGCTGCACCATTTACCGGTCAAGATGTAAGCAACATAAAGGCATTTAGGTCTACAATAACTCAGAGCGTGCCCGTCCTGGCTAAAGGTGTATTCCAAGAGACTGGCGTTTTAACGGATGAGGACGTTCGCAGATACTCAGCAACTATTGCGAGTATCGAGAACACTCCCAACGCAAACGAGAGAGTCATGGCAGCAACCCAATCTCTTATTGCCAGGATAACTCGAAATCAGCTTCGCAGGTCAGTGTCTGGAGGGAAAGATGTCAGCGCTTATGTTGAGGATGCTGCTCAGTTGGCAAACATGCCAAAAGCAGCTTATTGGGGGCCATCAGATCTTTCTGGGGAAGAGCTCAAAACTTTTTACCTAAAAGAGCTCTACCGCGATCTTATAGAGGACATGATTATTTACCCTGGCGAAAAGTTTAAATACAGGGTGGGTAACCAGTGGGAAGAAATGGTAGTTCCTGAAAAGTCATTCTTTGATACCAATGCCAAACAATAAACCAGATTTCAGCAAACTCACACTTGATAACTTGGCCCCTGCTGAGTCGAACGAGGTTGATTTCAGTAAACTTTCTCTCGACTCGTTAAGCACTGCGAACCAAGAGCAGCCAGACTTCGATGCGTTGCCATCGCTTTATGATGAGTTTGAGATTGCCGATGATGAGCAGCTTTTCAAGATGATGAAAGCTGAACCTGGGAAAGCATACTCCCGGGAGCAGTGGGATCGTTATCTGACCTATATGAGTGAGAAAGATTTCTCTCCCATGCAGGTCACTAAAGCATTCTTCGGCGGAATCGGCCCGATGCTTACTGAGATCGGCCAGGGAGGATTAGAGGTCGCAAAAGAGATCAGCAAGCTCTACGCAACCGATGGATCTGGCCGCGATAGGAAAGCTCTCGAGAACATCGCAGGGATGACTGCGGAGGGATCACTGAGAGCAGGGTATGACATGGGAATGATCGGTCACATGATTGCTCTCAACGAATCTCTCACTGACACTGTCGCCACTCCGAGCGGAGGTCTCCAGGGAGGTTACGGATCCGGATACTCATTTCCGAATTACCGTAAACGATCCTACAAAGATTTTCCAGCAGACAAAAAAGACAAAGTGATCGGCAGAGCAATGAAGCTCGCCAAATATATGTCTGACCGCGAAAAGTATGCGACAGGCCAAGACACCATCATGGGGGACTTAACTTCGTTCTTTGCCGATGATGAGGAGTCCGTTGAACAATTTGAAGCGGTCAAAGATACATTGGCCGCCACTATCAACCCCAAAGGAGCAGAGTTCCTATCTATCTTTAACCCGTTTGCTCCCGAGGCACTGGCCGCTGGGGTTGGACGCAAACTTGCAAAGCCTGGGAAGTTGGGCGTCAAAGATAAAGTCTTGGCGGCAGGTCAAATTGGAGCGCAAAAAAGCGCTGACGCCGCTGGTTGGGTTGGTGAGAAGCTCGACAATGTTAAATTAAAAATGGGTGACGAGGCATCCGATCTTGCAAAAGTTCGAGGTGTTTCTCCTGGCATGATGCAAAGCTCGTTCCAGACAATTGCAGACACTCTCGCCGCAACCCGGCGACAGGTCGCTAATTCTGGATCGGAAAATTTCTTCATGAAGATGAGCCGCGATGGTGATTACGCCCGAGCGAATCCCCGGATGCATCAGCTCATGCGTTTTCTCGGTCACGGCATATACAATGATATTCCTGCATTGAGCCCGGTTCTGAGAACCACCGCACCAGCAGCTCGAGTGGTAGTAGATACTGCTGGAGGCGCTATAGAGGGAGGCGTTGCTGGCGGGGCCATGGTGTTACCAACCATGGACGAAGAGATGATCGGCACAACCATGGCATCTGGTTCCACTTTAGGCGGAACCGTTCAGGGAGGACGTAGCGCTTTTTGGAACAATAAAATAAAAGTCAACGCGGCTGCTGAAACATTCCTAAACACTCTTGGGGCCGACTTGCGAAAGATCGTTGATGATCGCATTGAACGCGGCGAGCTTGGCATGGGAGATATTGCCCGCATGGCGTCTTTTGAGAATTGGCTTAAAGGCTTTACTCGAGGAGTCACTGGGGACACTGACGTTGATTTTATCTACTGGGATGGTGCGGATCTGGATGTTGTTGAAAAATACTTAACTGACAACGGAGTCGACCAAGCACTCAAGATTGATGAGGTCTCAGAAAACTATGCTAACCAATTTAACAACGCGGATGCTGATCGGATTGTAAGTCCAACCAGGGGTGTTCAAATTCTGAACACTCGTCGGGCAGGGAGCAAACCAATTGCGCTAGTCAACCTCAACTCAATGAGTGGCACTACCAGTATTCACGAGGGCATCCACGCGCTCAAAAGACTGGACCTCTACCGAGGAGCATTCGATGACCTCGAGTCCATACTGTTTGATAAGCCTGGCAGAGGTGAGGACTCTTCAACTAATGGCCTCGTCAGTGACGCGGATCTTCAGAGATACTACCGCGAATACCTAGATCGATTTGTCCAGGCCGCTCAGACTCCAGAGCAACAGGCGCAAGCCAGAAAGCTGATTAAAGACATCGTCAAAGCTGATCAGTTAAGAGCAGATAACGCGACTCCAGGAACTCCCCAGGCAGAGGTTGAATACTGGCAGAGAGTGAGGATGAAAGAGGAAGTTGTCGCGGATGTATTCGAGTCATTCCTGGCTAATAAAGATCCTCTCTACATAACCAAGACTGGACTCAAAGATAACACAACTAGACTAGCTCGACCGTTTTCGCAGGTTGTCAAAACCATGGGCTCATGGATCATGGCCAACTCAAATGGAGAGGCGTTATCCGTTCAGAATTACACTGGCCGGGATGGCAAACGATTGGCGTATGACAGTCCCGAGCTCGAGGCGACAATCAACGGTCTCATCAATTTCAGAAACAGAGTCACCCAGAAAGACGGCAAACTAACTCGAGCCGAAGCGGCCGAGGGCGAAACCGGAGATGCGTTCAAGAGGACTCAAATTAAGCGGGGCACTGCACTCGCCAAGAGCCTGGAGAGCAGCTTACTCGTCAAACACGATGACGAGGGGCGAGCAGTCTATGACGCTGACGGGAACATTGTTTTTGAGGACAGTCAAAAAGCAGTCAGGGATAAAGAGCGGAAGCGCCAGACTTTTCTTCGAGACACGATCACAAATCAGATCATTGAGGATACTGAATCTATCCCCGGCAAAGAACCAGTGAGGTTCGATAAAGACACTGAGGAGATCTCTGGTGATTACTTGCATGAGGACACGATGAAGCTGCTTCGTAATGCTCCCCGGAGCGTTATGCCTAAGTCGCTTCTCGAGCATCTTGAAAAAGTCAACGAGGCGATCAAGACAGGGAACGTAATCGAGATGGATTACAATCCCCGGCTGTTTACAAAGAACGGTCGCAGCACCGCAAAAGCCCAATACTCATCAGCGCTGGGGTCCACGATCCGGTTATCCATTCCGTTCAGCATGCGGATGACTAAAGCTGGAAATTTCACGATCAATACACTCGACGTAACTCACCTGATCGATAAATACAACCGGGTGCTGGGTGACAGTAAGCGCTCAAAGTACATTCTAAGCGTCTGGGGCAATGATAGGAACGCGTTTAATAAAGATCTTGCTAAATACCTCGAGAACACGATCAACCCGCCTGAACAGTTTGATGGCGGACTCGCCTCTGGGCTGGATGCGGATCCAAAAATAGCCCGGCAAAAAGCCAATCGCTTGTCTGCATTTCTAGGCTTTAAAAAGAAAGACATCGACTGGAGGAACAACGAGGCCCGACAGGACGCGATGCTCAAAGCTCTCAACCCAGAGCGCCAAGATAACTTGATCAGGACTCGTCGACTAGACGGCATTAATTCTGTTAGGTCAACGGATCTACCTCGGATGCCACTGAGCCGATCTGGGTATAAACGAATTCAGAGAAACTTTGAGCCTGGTGAGATTGGCGGTTTTAATGTTCGCAACGAAGATGGAGCACCATTTGCTGATCTGATCGCAAGCGGAGAGAAGACTATCGAAACTCGGCCCAATACTCGGTTGGACTCTCAGATAGGTAAGCGCTTAAAGATAATCCGCACTACAGGAGTTGGATCGGAAGCTCGAGTTGTTGGAGAAGTGACCATTGGCCCTCGAAAGTTTTACGGAACAAAAGAGGAGTTTGACGCTGATCTCGACAAGCATTTTGTTACTGAAGAATCAAAGTTTGCGTTCCCTGAGACAGGTAAATACGGATATGAAATGCTGGATCCTGTAAAGTATCAGGAACCGTATCCGTTAACGGTTAACAAAGGCATCACAACAACCAGGGTTGTTCCCGGTCGCAGATATGAGCCTGGATCTATCGACTCAAAAGAGCGTCTGAAGAAGTTGGACGTTGGCGATAAGACAGGAACGCAAGTTGGTCTCAGTATAACAGATTATCCCAAGAACCCAGACTCCAGTTCAGTAGCTCTTCCAGCTCGAAGAGGTTTGGTGAATGAGAATATCGTGGGTGTTCCGGACACTTATGACGAGGTGTTAAACATCGTTGAAGAGCAGGTAAATCGGATAGCGGCAATGAGGCAACGCGATCCGGAATTTGCAAAGCGAAGCGCCGGGTTTTATGAGGACATGGCTCGAGTTGGTCTCAACATAGCGACACAACTCAAACCCAAGAACAGGTCGGAGTATGACGCCGCCGATCTTATAATTCGGCTGCTCGCTTTAGGATCCCCGAGGTCTTCAGTTAGTTCCAACTCATCCAAGAGCGTTCGCTCTGCAATGGCCCCTGTTGGCGCTTCAGCCGGGTTTAAAATAGGGATGGGGACAGCACAACTGGGCGCCAAGAAAACAGCGTCTGATTGGAACCAGGGTAATCATTTCGATGTTCTGTCAAAAGATGCTATTGGTGCGGACGATAAAGTTCGCAACTTTTATTTAAATGCACTTGCTGACCTCATAGACATGGCAGCAGCCCAGGGTAAAAAGAACGATGTTCTGATGCTGCAAAAGCGAGTAGCAAAGACTTTAGGGCTACACAAGACAGGTGAGTTTGGGAAAGACAAACAGGATCAAGTTCAGACTTTTCTGGATGGATTGGCAACTGTCGATATGTGGGACATGGCCGCTAAAGGTTACGCGCATCCCGCGTGGATTACTCCCAAAGGCAGGGAAACTAAGAAAGAGTTTGCTTGGTCTGTTCCCAAGCACCGAGTGGAAACAACTTTTAAAGATCCCCTCTGGAACAAAGCTCTATCTGATGCCGAAATTCAAGTGACGGGCGATGATGGAAAAAGCAAGAAACGAGCAGCAACAAGTCCAATGGAACTGGATTACCAGTTTGCCAGGGCGTTTCAGATTGATGGTCGCCGGGACTGGGATCCAGTATCCTGGGAAGCTCGAAAAGCCGAGGGATTTGATAGTGACACTAAGTGGAGTTATTACGCCAAGAACGATGAGGGCGGACTCTCTCCCGGCGGATCAGGACCGGTTTACGATGCCCAGCAAATGATTGATGGGCTAATTGCAGATGAGCTGAATAGTCAGGGAGTAGCCTCTTTCTACGGCAAGACAAAGATTAAAGCTCGCAACGCTCAAGAGATACTCTGGGCTATTGAGAAGCTCGATAATCCATACTTATCCAACAGGGAGTTGGTCCTGTTTGGGGACCGTCTCAACGATTTCACTGACGCCCTGAAAGTCATGTTCGAGGGCGGGGATGTTGCTGACAAGATCTCTGATAAAGCAGCTCGAGCAATTGCTCTGATTGAGGACACATACAATAAAGTAGAGTTGCAGACAATCCCTATTGAAGTGACCAGTCAGGGTAAAAGCGCTGAAGCAAAAGCTATTCAAGATCTAGAGTCTGAAGTGGGAGTTGAGCCCATGACTCAGGCAGTGGCTGATAACTTGGTCGAAGAACTGCAATCTGCTCTGGATACGGTCAAGTCATCCGTTCTGGTCAACAAAGTTAAAACAGGGCAGGGCGGTTACATGGAGGGGGGTAAAAGTGCAGTGACTCCAAACATTGTCATAGAGCTTCGAGGCAAGCCAAACGAGACCAGGGAAGTCATGGAGGCAATGAGTCTTGCATGGGATCAAGACGGTGGGAACTTGATGAGACGCCCTACGCTGGAAGAGTTGTCAGGGGAAAGAAAGCTGAACACTGCCATCAAGTTTGACACAACAGAATTGAGCGCAAAACAGAAAGCTGAATTTTACGAGGATCTTTCAAAACTGACAGATGGTAACGGCCAGTCATTCTTGACTGGGTATACAGAAACAGCCGATGGAATGTTTATTGGCGATCAGTTTTACGATGGTGACCTAGAAGCCGAAATTGAAAGAAGCGCCGAGAAAATAGAGGAAATTGCATCCAACCATAATGTCTTTGAGTTTATTACAGAGAACATCGTCATTGAAGATTTCAGTCGACCAGCGGAACAGGCGGACAGGGACAAGCTAATTAAGAAGCAGAGCAAACTGTCAAAAGCAGTTTACGAGCTATCTTTAAGCAAGATCCAGGAAGTCAGGAAAAAGATCAAGCAGTCTGGAACAAAAGATGTTAACCAAAAGCTGGAGGTTGTTGCTCGAGCAATGCGACTTGCTAAAGGCACTAAATCAGTCACCGGGAAATCAGCCAGGGACAAGCTCAACGTAGCATTGTCCGAGCCCATTGACTTGTTAGCGATGGACGGTGATATTGACTTAGCAGAGGCTAAAGAGATTAAAGCCGATCTCAAAAAGATCGTTAACAAAATCCCGCTCAGAAAAAAGAGAGCAAAGAAAAAAGCGTTGCCAAAAAAGAAAACTAGTGTCAAAAAGAAATCATGAACTACAGGGAAGAGAACGAAAAAAGCCAAAAAACCATTGACCGAATCAATGAAAGATGGCGCAAAGCTGGCAAACTCTCCAGCAAAACTATATTCGGCAATGATGCTGATGCTGTAGCGATCGTTAACGTAGCCAATGACGCCATGGCGGACTCCGAGGAGTAGTCTCACCATCACTCTCGAGGCCAGGTTCACGCCTGGTCTTTTTTTGTGACTAAAAATAAATCGTAAATAGTTATTGTAAACTTGTTGACAGGTACGGGTGTTTAACGTATCTTTACACCGTAACGAGAAACATAACACCAACAACAAACAGAAAGATACAAAATGACTAAAAGCCACAACACCCTCACCATTACAGATTGCCGAGACAACACCATCATCATTGAAGATTGCCTAGAAGTAAATACTTCTGATGATATCACACGAGCTCTTGCTGAAGATGGACGCTATACGCGCGACAGAAATGGAAACATTACAGATATTGACGGCAGAGAGGTAATAAATTCCCCATTCTTTTTCAGTGTGAAATAACCCCAACCGGGGGCTTCGGCCCCCAGCAACCAACAACAAACAGAAAGATTAAAATGAATCACATAAATCAATTTTACAAATACATCGAACTGGTCTCACAGGAGATCGTTGACAATAACGAGACTCTAGAATCCAGCCTCGATCAAACCTGGGATGACGCCAATGATTCGGAGTATGTGATATATTACGGTAAAGCTCTTCGGCTAATTGATGTTGTGAGTGACTGCGAAAACTCACTAGTCACTGACGCTATTACCGAGGTGGAAGACCAGGGCAGCGACACTTCGGACTTCTGGAAGCACTGCACTCTGGTGAGTTATCACATTATACGGTTAGCTCTCGACAAGAAAGTCAATGAGCTTTGGGCTGATCGTGAGGAGGTCGCAGCATGAAGAGATATAGCGTGAAATTTGAGTTTCCCCAGTGGAGAGATAATGAATACAGACTTAATGCGACAAGCGCCGATCAGGCACTAAAGAAAGCAATCACATGGCATGTCAAAGATACATCAGAGCAGGGGCATGTGAAGTGGGGCGAAGACGATGTTCCCGGTAACCCGCACTTCGTTAGGGCGCTGGGAATAAGTATCAACCAGGTTTCATAAGACAACCAAATCAGCCGAGGTTAAGCCTCGGTTTTTTTGTGCCTAAAAATATTAAACACCGTATTGTCAGGCTATTGACAAGTTATTGAAAGCAGTGTAAGTTATAGCTCTTGTAAGCAATCTCTCCGCTTGACTACGGATCAGGAGGTTTGGGGTTCGACTCCCTACGGGTGTACCATTTTTTCAGGGGGCACTTCAATTGCTTGCAAGAACAACAACGCAAGCAATATGAAAATAAAAAAGTTCTCTCTATTCAAGCGCGGCAAAAAGTGGTCTGCGAAAACCTCCAAACAGGGTACAGTCTATACAGTATCTACCGGCACTTCCAACAAGTCTGACGCCTGGGAAATTGCTCCCCGAAAGCTGGCGTTAAAAATCCAGGCAGACCGGGCCCGAGGCGCTTCCGTTCGATCAGCGGTCAATCATTACTTGGACTACAATCAGGACTCCCGGCCAAAGACCAAACAGGGCGTTGTCGGGTTCGTCAAAAACTACCTCCAGACACTCGGGCTGGACTGGGAGACGCAAGCCAGCGAAGCATTCAGCAAGCGCTCGGCGATTGAATTCCAGCAACGCCGTTTGCGCGGCATTTCTGCTAGTGATCGAGACCGTATTGCCAGATCGACTAACAGTATTTTGCGCTCAGTAAAATCGATTTACAGTGAGCGGATTCTCGATACTTACAAGACCATCCCCGAGCATGTCAGCGACTTTAAGCGGGTGCGTTCGCTTAGGTGCGGGACAGTGCAATACACGGTTGTCGACAAGCGCGAATCCATTCGCCAGGCGATCGAGCGTTGCGAGAAACTTAAAGACACTAGCCCCGGTGCATACATAAGCTATTACCTGTCACTCCATGCCGGGCTCAGACGCGGCGAAGTGGCAGCGGCCAAGTGGGATTGGCTAACTCCCCAGGGGATCCTCATTCAAAACGATGGAGACTTCCAAACCAAGTCCGGACGATCCCGGCTAGTGCCCCTCTCAGCAGCTCAGATTGAGCATCTGCGATCGTTTCAGGGCGCATCTGATTACATTGTCCCCGGCGCATACACGAGCAGGTACAGAGTATATCCGGACGAGGTAGCGCGTATTATTCGGGAGTGTGGTATTGGTGGATCCAAGTCATTTCATGAGCTACGAAAATACTACGGAGCAAACGTAGCAACTCAGCTCGGAATCTTTCACGCGCAAAAATATCTGGGGCATCACTCGCCGGATCTGACCAGTAAATATTACGCTGATATCATCGATGCAAAGCCTGTTGAAATAAAAATTCTTGCATAACTTGTGAAACACCGTATAACACCTAACGTAATCAACCACCGCTTGAAGTTTATTACAATCTTGAGGCAACCGGGTTTATTCATAGTATTGATTTACACTGTTGTTGTTGCAGTGGGGGGAGGCGACTCTCCCCACATTTTTATGCACTATAAGCCAACCCCATCTCAGCACACTTCAGTTTACCTGGACGTATTGACGAACCCGGCGCTCATGAAAGCGAGCGCGGTGGATCGCAAGTTTGATAGCCAGAGTTGGAACCTCAGAGTGTATCGCCGCATGGCAAGCTACCTGGCCGAAGCTGGCATGAATTTGGAGATGGGCAACGGTTTTTTATATGGTCTGAGAGGTCAACCAGATGTTCCCCCAAACATCGAAGTCAAGTGGAGTAAGCGAGGAGACAAACTAATTGTTCCTCAAAAATACATGGAGGATGATCTGATTTACGTCCTGGCAACTGGGTATCCAACCATCAAATATCTCGGCTGGGCTCCCGGCAAAAAGATTACCAGGCCGTATATGCAAGCAGCAAATAGGACCTGGTATTTACGAGCGGACGAACTGAATAAATTTCCAACTAATTCAGGGGTTGGTCAGGGATTGTCGCACCCCGCCGCTTACGCTTCAACCATGACTTCATAACAGTTTCAATCATATTGGAAAGATTTCGGTTTTCTTCATCCGCGAACGCTTTGATCTCGTCACGGATTTCTTTATTAAGCCACAGGCCAACCATGGCTTTATTTGGATCTCTTTTATTAGGCATTTTCGTTACTTGGTTGCATTTTAAAACTGGCCCCAGGGCCGCCCTCAGTTTGCACTCCCGCCACTGTTAGATATTAACAGCTTGTTAACACCGTTCAAGTATTAATTACAAATAGGATCTAATTATACAATGTAATAAGCTCTAATAAAACACTATACATCGCAAAAATAAATTTGACATATTAACAATTTGCCATCAGATTATTGACACCGTTTAACACCAATCAAAATGAAACACACCGAAATTAAGCTCGAAAGCCAGGTTTACCAGCAACTGCTGGAGCAACGGTTGCCAGGTGAACACGAGACACAAGCACTTGAGAGAATATGGAACTGGTACAAATCATCCCGGTCCTCGGAATCATCGTCCTCGGAGGATGCGTCCTGGGAGGAATAAAAACAGAAGACGATAACGATGCTGGAATTAAAAGAGATCAATAATATGACAGATAACGCAACAACAGATCAGAACGATAAAATCGCAAAACTATGGGCAGCGCTGGCGAAAGCTCAAACCAAATTAAAAACGATTCCCAAGAGCGGGCTGAACCCACACTTCAGGAGCAAGTATGCGACACTCGACGATATCCTAAAAATTGCTCTTCCAACTTTTGGAGCGTGCGGAATATCAATCACTCAATGGAATTCGACTACCGAGCGTGGCGTGAAAGTGCGGACGGTTATCGGCCACGAAGATGGCGCAAGCATCTCGGATGAGCTCGAGCTTCCATGTGATATTAGCAAACCACAATCTTTCGGATCCGCATTCACGTATGCCCGGCGCTACGCTCTACAAAGTGCGCTAGGCATAGCGGCCGAGGAGGATGATGATGGGAACGTAGCTCAAAGCTCATCGGTAAATCAACGCCGAGGAGTGACTAGCAAGCCCAAAAACGCTGCACGTAAAGTGCCTGGAACCGATCCTAAATTCACATTCGATTGATTATGAGCTCGGAAAGAAAACATCACGATTTTGGATGCAGCAAATGGCCGGACCTACTCCGGTGCGCGGATTATAAATCAACTGGCGGATCATCCCCGGCGGCGGAGCGCGGGACTCGCATTCATAAATACTGGGAACTCATTGGAACGAACCAGGATTTGCCAGAGGGCTCGGATCCAGAGGAAGTCGCCAACGCTGCATGGGCGGCCGGAGTGGTCGACTCACTGGCGGATGCTGCCAACGTTGAGTGGGAGCAGGAAATCAATTCAGAGACACCGGAGTATTTCGGTTACCTCGATGCATGCTGGTATAAAAATCCAACGACGATCGTTATTTGTGATGGCAAGAGCGGCCAGGGTAACGAGGAACAGTGGATCCAGTTGGTAGGTTATGCCAACGCCATGATCCAGGAAGACGATAACATCGAGCGCTGCATTCTGCATTTTATTTACTGGGACAAGCGGTCACTGAGAACCTATGAGTTTTCTCGCGCCGAGGTGTTAAACGAAGTAAAGAAACTTCTACACCACATTTCAACGGGCACCAGAAACACTGGGGTTCAGTGCGGGAGATGCGCTCACTATGAGACATGCGGACAGGTGCAGGGGATCCTACTCAGGACATGGCAAACCGATTGGGCCGGAGTCTGGAACTCACCGGATTCACTCGGAGAGATCATGGATGACTTGTCTTTTCTGGAGAACATGAAAAAGCGAGCGAGCTCCAGGATTAAAGAGCTCATTGCAGAGGGCGTTGAGGTCAGTGGCTACAAAGTCTATGACCGTAAAGGTTCAAGTAAAGTCGACACGCTTAAAGCTTGGGAGGATCTAAAAGAAACCATGAGCGCTGATGATTTCCTCAAGTGCTGCTCAGTAAATCTTAAAGCTCTTCAGTCAACTTTTCAGCTTCGCACCGGGGAGGAGTTGAGCGGTGAATTCATTATCCCCGGCAAACCATCACAGACACTAACCAAATCGAGAAAATAATATGCCACATAAGTATACGAAAATAGCAAGCGGACGGTTGTTTAAAAACGCAACCGAGGATGAAAACGGAAACCCCAGACGAGGACCGTCACTGAGTAATTCCAAAGTTGAGATTATGGAAGATCTTAAAGCCGGAGATACTGTCGAGCTGGCGGGATGGGTGAACAAAAACGATGACGGTGAACAGACGTTGACCATCACTGTTACCAAGAAAGAGTTCATGGGCGATGATCAGCAGCAGCAGTCACGCCCGGCGCCTAAAGTCACCGCTGATGATATTCCACCATTCTGATCATGGTTCACTCCCGCAACAAAGGCAAACGAGGTGAGCGCGAGTTTGCCCAGGTGCTAATACACTACGGGTATCCAGCTCGGCGCGGATCTCAATACAGCGCTCAGACCGATGATGGAACTCCATCACCGGACATACATTGCGCTGATTTGCCAATACACTGGGAGGTCAAAAGAGTTAACAAACTCAACCTGCGAGACGCTATCTCCCAAGCAAAAGCTGATAGCTCTCGCTATGGTTGTGAACATTGGGCTGTTGCCTGGAGAGAGGACCATGGCGAGTGGGTAATCATGACATCGCCAGACACTTTCTTTGCAGCAACCCGTGGAGATTTCGCCGGAACAATTGAGAAGAAAATCTCTGAGATAAGTTGAAACCGGTGAGGGGGGCGCGAGTGCGTCCCCCATTTAATTTTATGATAATAGCAATAAGCGGTAAGAAGCATTCCGGCAAAAGTACAGCGGCCGGAATCCTAGAAAAACATTTGGGCGCTGGGGCGATCAGGATGAGCATTTCGGATCCTATCAAGCGCGAAGTTGCCAAGATCTTTGGGCCGTATGACGAATCCAAAAAAGAATATCTCCGGCCAGTTTATCAAGTGGTAGGGCAGGTAGGCAAGCAGGTCTACGGCCAGACAGTCTGGCTGGACATAATGTGGGCTGAATGGCAGAAGCGGATGCCAGCATTCCATACACTGCTCATCGATGATGTTCGGTTTCCCTATGAGGCTGAATTCTTGGCAGAACACGGTGCTCACGTATGGCGGATACAGGCGCCGGACACTGACGATAGCGGCGACGATGACATAAGCGAAACCAGCGTCGATCTGATCAAACCCCACGCATACATAACCAACTTCAAAAACACAAACTTCGATAGAGATATACTCAATGAATACAACAGATCATGTAGTCAAACTTTTAAAAATAGTAGCGAAACACTTTCACATGAGCCAGGACGAGCTCTTCAACAAGACTAGGGACGTTCGGACAATCCAGGCTCGGGCCGCTGCCACAAAAGTGCTTCGAGATATAATGACTTTGAGCTACCCGCAATTGGCTCATGTCTTTAAGCAGACTCATGGCGCCAGTCATAATGCCTACAAGCGAGCTAACGAATGGTTGAGGACCGATCGAAACTTTCGACGTAGCTTTGTCGCTCTGGAAAGCGAGCTCAGAAAACGAGGAGAGCTGTGAAATACATACGGTTCTACAGTGATGCCTGGTTATCATCTACCAGGATAATGAGCAACGAGGCTAAAGGCGCCTGGATCGATTTGCTCTGCTTTCTTAACGCTCAGTCAACGCCAGGAGCAGCCGAGCTGAGTGAGAGTCAACTCTCCCGGCTATGGGGAGTGGATACTGAAAAAATGCATGAGCTGATCTCCGACATACAGACTTCACAGGTCTGCGAGATCGAGGTTGGCGATAAGATACAAGTCAAATGCAATCGACTAATCAGGGAGGCTGAAGAGCATGCAGAGTTCATTGAGAAGTGCCGGGAAGCTGGAAAAAGAGGGGCCAAAGTGAAGCAGGGAACCCTAAAGCCTACCCTAAAGCCTACCCCTAAGCGAACCCTACAGGGTACCTCAAAGCGAACCCATGAGGGTACCCATAAGCATACTATATCTAACACTAACACTAACTCTAATAAACTATCATTGCATAAATCTCCGACTCTCAAAGACGTTCTCGATTTTTGCGATCGCGAGAAAATTTCACAGGACTTAGGAACTAATTTCTACGACTACCACGAGGGACAACAACTCTGGATAAACAAGAACGGCAAACCCATTCAATGGTGGTTTGTTTTACGAACATGGGAGAAACGAGGATATGGCAGAGGCAAAACAAATAGGACAGGCGGTCATGAAGTTGACCGGAATCGAGGAAACGCCAACGAAGACGCGTCCGCCAGTGATTTTGCGGAAGTGGGCAGAGTGGTTCAAAATACAGCTACTTGACGAGGAGGTTGAGCGAATGGTCAGAGTCTCGGCGGAGTGGGCTCGAGATGTTCGGGATGGTGAGAAACCTCGATGGTTATCTCTCCTGGGCTCATCAGGAACCGGAAAGACTCACATTGCCAAAGCGCTGTGGAATTGGTTAAGCAAGAAAGAGGATTTTGAGGACAAAGCTCAATACGTTCCTCAGTGGATCTACTGGCCAAAGCTAGTCGAAGATCTCCGGAGCGGTAACGCATACAACCGGTATCGGGACATGATGAGGTGGAAGTATCTGGTCCTCGACGAGGTCTGCGCTGAGAACCAGACAGAGTTCTCAACGGAGAAACTTCACAACCTCCTGGGATCTCGAGTAGGGCGGTGGACGATCGTTACCTCGAACAAACGAGCTGTAGATATAGCCACACTCGATCGGCGCATCGCCTCGAGGATGGCTAGGGGCGGAAGCTACGTGGTCGATATCAGAACTAAAGACTATTCACTGAGATGAACACACTCACGGTAAACGGTAGAGAGAGAGAAGTGCTCGAGCCTGAAGAGGCAATCAACCGGGGCTACTTCGCTTTCACCTACGGTTATCATCCGCGCTCAGAGGCATGGATGCTAGATCGAGTTGCCAGGGACATGGACCGAGGAGGCGCTGATTGGGTAATCGTTTACGCTAGGGATCCTCACGGTAAAGATGAGACTGACTACGTTGAGCTTTGGAAGCGGTCTTACAAGAATGTCAGATCTTTGATTTAAGAGGGTGTTAAACACTGTGTAGTATGATTTAACCTAAAACAAACGAAACGCGCTCACAAAGCATCCTCGAGCGATTATGAAGCATTTAAAGCCAACTAAGACTAAAAGACCTGCACTAGTTGTTAAAACTCCATCACTGGATCCTGTCCAACCAGACAACATCCAGGAGATCTTTGAACCGTATAAAGATAACATTGAGGAGATGATCCCTCAGAGTGCTAAAGACGCTTCCAAGAAGATCCTAAGAGACCAGGACAGATACAACCGGGACAACGTCAGAGTGATCATCCGCCATCTCATCAAAGGCATGTCACAGATTGGAGTGGCTCGAATGATTGGGGTAAGTCCAGAAACATTCAGCAGATGGAAAGCTAAGTATCCAGACTTCGATGCAGCAGTGGAACAGGCTCGAGCTCTTAACAGGGAGATATTGATAAACACGGTTTGGTCAGGGATGCCGAAGACACCGCGCATGGCTATGGAAATGCTAGGTGTTCTGTTCCCGGATGAGTATGCGCCGACGAAAAGGGTAGAACAAAGTGGATCAATCGCTCACACACATGGGCCCAATCAACTGCTTGAAAAGCTTCATCAAACCAGACAGATGGTCGACTCGGCTGATGATCAATCAGTTGTTGTTGATGTGGAACCTGTTGATAATAAAGACGATCAATAAGACTGTACCCAAGATACATAGCGAAAACAGGTTACTGAGAGCGTAGTGGGGTAGGGGCCCCCAGCAGCCAATCATCGATCGAACACCCCCACCCCCATTTTTTCCTCGCGTATGAAAATCCCAATTCTATGTCTGCTTGTCGCCTCCTGGTATGGGGAGCCCTACCGTGGCCGCCCTACAGCGAGCGGAGAGCCCTACGATCCATCGGCCATGACTTGTGCCCATCGAGAGCTACCATTCGGAACCAGGCTGCTGGTCTTTACTCCCGACAAGCATGTCATCGTGACCGTGAATGACCGTGGCCCGTTCATTGCCGGGAGAGAGCTGGATCTCAGCTCATATGCATTTGAGCAACTGGCCGATCCTGACCAGGGACTGGTGCACGTGAATTACATACAGTTGAAATGAAGAGACACAATAAGAACGCCCGGCCATTACTCGTTGGCGACATTTGCAGTTTCGGGCACGTGATCCGCGTCTGGTGTAACCATTGCGGACGATATCACAAGCATGGTTGGGATAGCAGTCTGCCTGAAAATGACGTTGAGCATCGAGGTGCTCACTGTGACATGGATTCACCATACAGGGAGCATGGCTATTTCATCGGCGTCCGCCCGGACGATGGATCCGCCAAACTGGCAAAGCAGTTAAAGCACCTAAAGCTAAAACGCGCCGATGATTACCATTCCAATGAAGATGATCTGCGGGGACTGCAAAGAGGATAAGCCAGAGTCTGA
>Ga0213865_10000244_pt1 | contig 36150 bp, 48 predicted proteins | sample PICome_6_FD_160100 | JGI IMG/M metagenome (GOLD analysis project Ga0213865, IMG submission 160100) | Coastal seawater microbial communities near Pivers Island, North Carolina, United States - PICO282 | ecosystem: Environmental > Aquatic > Marine > Coastal | place: USA: North Carolina...
CACCTGGCTCTTTAGCATGATAGGCATGGAGTCCTGATGTTTTGATAATTTCTTCCATTAGATCTGATAATGCATTATCTTCGATAAATTCTTTACAACGCGCAACAAACTCTAGATAAGATCTTAAGCCTGCACCTCCTCTGCCTGATATAGCTCCCTCATCAATAAGCCTTGCCGATGCTTTGATATATGAAATATTAAACTTAAGCGCTGTTGCCCTAATTTTAGCAAGCGTTTTCTCGCCAACGCCTCTGGTAGGATTAGAGATTGACCGCTCAAATGCTGGATTATCTGAATTATTAAAAATAATTTTAAGATAAGCAATTGCATTCTTAATCTCCATTCTTTCGTAGAATCTTAGTCCTCCATATATTCTGTAAGGAATGCTTACTCGCAATAAAGCTTCTTCAATAGCTCTTGATTGGGCATTTGATCTGTAAAGAACAGCTGCGTCTGAGTATAGCTCTCCTTTAGACATCCAATCCTTAAGAATATCTGCTACAAAACGCGCTTCATCTTGTTCGTTATAAGCCTGATATAAGATTATTGGCTCTCCCTCAAGCTGCTCAGTCCATAGATTCTTTCCCAATCGCTCAGTATTATTTTCAATAAGTGCATTTGCCGCACCTAAAATAATATTTGTAGATCTATAGTTCTGCTCTAGTCTTATTATTTCAGTGTCTGAAAATGTTTTTGTGAATGCATCAACATTTTCAACCTTTGCGCCTCTCCATCCATATATAGATTGGTCATCATCACCAACTGCAGTTATGGAAGCGTTATCAGAAGTTATCTCTAACAACCATTTGTATTGAATAGTATTTGTGTCTTGAAATTCGTCAACCAATATAGATTGAAATCTATTGTGAAAGAAATCTCTGACTACTTGGTTGGTTTTTACAACCTCATATGCCTTTAAAAGAAGCTCTCCAAAGTCGACTAAATTATCTCTTGAGCATAGCTCTTGGTACTCTTTGTATATTTTTTTTATTGTCTCTTTAAAATAATCACCTTTATCATCCACATCATCATGCCTAAGCCCATCGTCTTTCCATGAGTTTATCTGCCACTGGCTCTGTCTAGAAGGCCAAGTCGCCTCATCGAGACCCGCTTCCTTGGATATTCTTTTTATAATTCTTAGCTGATCGTCAGCATCTAGGATTGTGAAGCCGCTTGATAAATTAGCCTCTTTATAAAATCTTTTAAGTAATTTGTGCGCTAAACCATGGAATGTTCCAACCCATGTATCAAACATTGGAGCTTGAAGCAATTCTTCAATTCTTGATCTCATCTCTGCAGCAGCTTTATTTGTAAAAGTTACTGCCATTATTGAAGCTGGATTTTTATTAAGAGCCTCTACCTCCCAAGCTATCTTATGCACAAGAACTCTAGTTTTACCCGAACCCGCACCAGCAAGAACCATAAGATGCTTTTTTTCAGATGTTACAGCATTTCTTTGCTGATCATTAAGATTGTCTAATATATGAGATACATCCATTTGGGGTTCATTTTTTTGCTCAAGAGAGATATTCTAACCTTTATGCCAACAAAATTATTGAGACAAATTAAAAATAGTCTGCCTGAATTAAGAAAATCAGAAAGAGCTGTGGGTGAGTTTGTGCTAGAAGACCCAAAATCAATTATTAATATGAAAACAGCCGAGGCATCAGAAAAAATTGGCATAAGTGAGCCAACATTAATAAGGTTTTGTAAGGCTCTAGGCTTCTCTGGGTATCAAGATTTTAAAATTAATTTATCTCAGCAGTTAGCAGCAGATGATTATTTTGTAATGTATGAAATTGATGAAGATGATTCAATACATGAGCTTTGTGAGAAAGTATTTGATACAACGATAAGTGAAATACTGAATGTAAGATCGCAAATTGATCAAAATATTTTAGAGGAGGCAATTGAAGCTTTGGCTAATGCAAGGCGGGTTGAGTTTTATGCATTTGGAGGTTCGGCTCCAGTGGCTATGGATGCTCAACACAAATTTTTTAGATTAAAAATCCCTTCTTCATATATATCAGATCCACATATTCAGTTCATGTCTGCAAATTCACTTGGCAAAAAAGATGTTGTGGTTGCAATCTCACAATCTGGAACTACTTCCGCTCTTCTTGATAGTGTAAGAATTGTTCGAAAATCCGGCGTTAAAGTAATTGGAATAATGCCTGGAAGAACTCCTTTGGCAGATATTTGTGATTACCCTTTAACTATTGATGTTGGAGATAATAATCGCCTCTCAAAACCAAACACATCTAGGATTGCTTATACTGCTGTAATAGACGTTATGACTATGGGAGTTGCCCAGCTAAAACCTGAGGCACAAGAGCATTTATATAATATAGTTGATAGCCAAAGGTCGTTGAGAGTTAAGTAACTAGATTTTACTTAACATCTCCTCGGTTATACTCCATAACTTTTCAGCCTCAGATGAATCAACCGCCCATTCTCTAACACCAAAATATCGCTCCTCTGGGCTGCCATCAGAAATATTAGCAACATCACAGTTTTCACAATACACTCCTCCAATACCGTCGAGGCTAGAACTGGTAGCTGCCCATAAAGAAGTTCCCGCTCCTTGAGTAGCAGATTTAAATCCAGCTTTTGCTAAATCTGAAAGAGAACCATCTTCGTTCATCCAGCCCATTGCAACCATCTCTTCTTGCTGAAGATGTCTTTGCAGAGGTGTAAATATTCCTCCAGGATGAACTGCAAAAGAACGAATATTTTTATCTTTATACCTTTTGTCTAATTCAATAGAAAAAAGACTTGCAGCTGTTTTAGATTGACCATAGGAAACCCATTTATCGTAATCATGATTAAAATGAATATCATCCCAGCAAATACCAGAAAACTTATGTGCAGTTGAGGAAAGATTGATTATTCTTGTTCCATTAAGCTTATCCATGACCCTTATAAGCTCGTTTGTGAAAACAAAATGCCCAATATGATTAACTGCAAACTGAAGATCCCAGCCGTTTGAGGTTTTTGATTCTGGGCATGCCATAATTCCAGCATTGTTAATTAAGATGCTCAAAGACCCAATCTCATTGATAAATTCTTGGGTGTAGTCTTTTATAGAGCTAATGTCTGCAAGATCCATTTTAGAAATATTTGCTTCATCTATAATTCCATCAAGTGCTTTTTTTGCATCATCAACTCTTCTGGCAGGGACAAAAACATTAGCTCCAGCCTCTACAAGTGCTCTTGTAGTCTCTAAGCCTATCCCAGAGTACCCACCTGTAACTATTGCTGTTTTTCCTGATAGATCAATACCCTCTAGAATCTCTTTTGGTTCTGATTTTGCATGAAATCCAGAGTTAAGTTTTTGCTGATTTTTCGAAATCATTTTTTTATATCCCCCTTTATATTATAGTAATGATAAACCATTAAAGGAGATCCTAGTGAGCCAAGAAGTAAAAGATTTTTTTTCAACATATGGTGATTTTGTTGAAAAAGTTACAAGTGAACCAAGCATTGATCTAGATGCGCTTAAACAAAGTTTTGATAATGTGGAGAACAGCTCTGAAATTAAATCAGCAAGATTATTGACTGCTGCGCTTGGACTTGGGAGTGAAACGGGTGAATTTGTAGAAATTGTAAAAAAGATGTTTCTTCAAGGGAAACCTCCTTCAGAAGATAATATTTTCCATATGAAAAGAGAGCTTGGAGATATTATGTGGTACTGGACAACGGCCTGCGCTTCATTAGGCTTAGATCCTTTTGAGGTTATTAGTGAGAATCAAAAAAAACTTGAGGCTAGATATGGTGAAAAGTTTGAGGTTGAAAGAAGTGAAATTAGAAAAGATGGGGATTTGTAAAAATTAATTTTTTACTAGTTGCAATTTTTATTTATGAGTAAGGAAAATAGGAAAGAAAAGAAAGATCCTCCATCAGCTGTTGAGGACTGTGCCGATGTTAAGTCTAAATACAAAAGGTTTAAGGAAGGTGCTAATAAACCAAAATTTCCTCCAGTTGAGTATGAGGTTCCGCCTCATCATTAAATGATTTTAGTTTTATCTTTAGCATATACACTAATGGCTTTTGCTTATTTTTATTCCTATAAAGCTGGATATAGTTTGTTGCGATATATGTTCAAAAGAAAAAACATTAATGTTTACCTGTCTGTCGAAATTGTTTTTTTAATACTTACTTCATATATCGTATTTACTAATCAACCCTTAAATTGGATAATCGCAATCCTGATGCTGCTCCATGCATCAGGAATCATCTGGTTAATATCTAATCCTGCGGGTTTTTATGAGGTATTAGAAGAGTCCTTTGCCATGGATGAAAACATCTCAGAAATTTCGGTTGTTGCTATGCTGCTAATATCAGCAATGCTTGTTTTATTTTCTAGATTTTTTTTCTGATTCTTTTAACAAGGCTTGAGGTGTCCCAGCCTCCCCCTCCCATTTTTTGGAGTTCCTTATAAAAATTGTTAATTAGTTTTGTTGTTTCAATGTTCACATTGAGTTTTTTGGCTTCACTTTCAACAATATCTAAATCTTTACGCATCAAATCGACTGCGAAACCAAAATCAAACTCATCTCTAGCCATGGTTTCCCATCTATTATCCATTTGCCAACTTTGTGCAGCCCCTTTTGAGATAACTTGCAATACATCTTTGGAATCAAGGCCTACCTCTTCAGAGAAATTCACAGATTCTGCCAAACCCTGAATTAAACTTGCGATAGCTATTTGATTAACCATTTTGGTTAATTGGCCATTGCCAGCCTCTCCCATATATTTTGAAAATTTAGAATAAGTGCTTAAGACTTTTTTACTTCTTTTGTATGCCTCTTCGTTACCACCAGCCATTATAGTCAGTGATCCATTTTCTGCTCCGGCTTGTCCCCCTGAAACAGGAGCATCAAGATAATGACAGTTTATCTCTTCAAAAATCTCATGCATTTCTCTAGCTAAAGATGCTGAGGTGGTAGTGTGATCAATAATAGTTGTTCCGGGCTTTATACCTTCTATTGCTCCGTCTTTTCCACAAAGCACTTCTTTAACATCTTCATCTTTACTTACACACAAGCAAAGAAAGTCTACATATTTGGTTACTTCCTTTGGAGATGTGCAGATTGATCCATGAAATGAATCCTTCCATTTACTTGAAATACTGGATGTTCTATTAAAAATATATGTTTGAAAGCCTGATTTAGAAATATGAGAGCTCATAGGATAGCCCATGACCCCGAGGCCAATAAAGCCAACCTTATCCATTTCGTCTAAACAATATGATCAGATCTGTCTCTTTTTGCAGTTCTTTTAATGCCGGCCTCTGATGTATATTCACCAGTAATACCTTTAGATCCCTCTTTGCCTTTCTTCGATATATTTAATAAAACGACTATAGCTGTCGCTGATGAAATTATTAAAGCTACCAAAATAAATGTATTAATCATTATTTTTAAAAATATTTTTATTTACTGTTAAGCTCCTCTTTTGCTTGTTCATACTCGGCTTTAATTCTGTCAACCAATTCTGAAACAGGAGGAGAATCATATATTCTACCAATACCTTGGCCTGAGCCCCAAATATCTTTCCATGCTTTAGATTTTGTATTTCCACCGGAGCCAAAGTTCATAGATGATTTATCAGCAGATGGGAGATTGTCTGGATCCATGCCAGCATTTGATATGGAAGGCTTTAAATAATTGCCATGAACGCCAGTAAATAATGATGAATAAACAATGTCGTCAGCAACGCTTTCTTCTAGCATTTTTTTGTATTCGGAGTCTGCATTTGCCTCTTTTGTTGCAATAAATCTTGTCCCCATATATGCAAAGTCTGCCCCAAGCGCCAACGAAGCGGCGACAGAATAACCATCCCCTATTGAGCCTGAAAGTATTACCGTGCCATCAAACCACTCTTTAACTTCTCTCAGCAGAGCAAAAGGAGATAAGGCTCCTGCATGACCCCCTGCTCCAGCACAAACTAAAATTAGCCCATCGACACCTTGCTCCACAGCTTTTTTTGCATGCCTTACATTAATAACATCATGGTAAACAAGCCCTCCATAGCTATGAGCAGCCTCAACAAGTTCTGCAGGCGGTCTTAAAGAAGTAATAATTATAGGCACTTCATGCTTAACGCATGTCGCCATATCATCTGCAAGCCTGTCATTAGATCCATGGCAGATCTGATTAACGGCAAAAGGCGCAACTTTGGCATCAGGGTTTTCTGCCTGATATTTAGCCAGCTCGGTTTTAATTCGAACAATCCATTCCTCAAGGACATGCTGCGGTCTAGCATTTAGTGCTGGAAATGAGCCTATAATTCCTGCCTTGCACTGAGCTATGACTAACTCTGGTCCTGATACCAAAAATAGCGGCGATCCAATTACTGGGATAGAAAGGTTGTCTTTAATGTGATTTGGAATTGGCAAAATCTACTCCTTAAAAAATTAAAATTAATTGTATATTGTTTGTTTAGTGTTTTGGGTAGTCTAGTACCAGATATACTAAAGATTTTAGACCTTCGTCTAAGGCCCCATCATCTACTACAAAGTATGGAGAGTGATTGCCAGGCGCCTCCATGACACCAGGTGCATTTACTCCTAGCCAAAAATATAATCCAGGTATTTCCTGCGAAAAGTAAGAAAAATCTTCTGCGCCTGTAGATGGAGAGTTGTTAATTGCAAACTTATTATTGGTTGCTTCTTTTAATGAGGGTGACAGTTTCTCAACAAGCTCTAGATTATTAAATGTAACTGGGTAAAACCCTCCAACATCAAATTCAACATCTATTTCTGCGCTAGTCCCCAAAGCAACACCTGCTGCTATTTGTCTTATCTCATCATATATTTCTGCCCTTAACTCTGGATCAAAGGTTCTTATTGTGCCCATTATCTCTGATTCTTCTGGGATAATATTGTTTCTTGTTCCTGCTTTAACTGTTCCAACAGAAACAACTGCTGGGTTGTTAATTATGTTTATTCTTCTGCTAACAATTGTATTAAGTCCTTCAATTAATTGAGATGTTGCCATGATAGGATCTATAGAATCCCATGGTCTTGATCCATGAGCCTGAACACCTTTTATGGTAATCCTGTAAGCTGATGCAGCTGCCATTGCGGGACCAGGGGTTAATCCAACATATCCATGTGGCCCATTTCCCACATGCAACCCAAAAATAACTTCGGGATTATATCTATCAAATATCCCTTCCTCTAACATCATTTTGGCACCGCCATTCTCACCCTCTGGGGGCCCTTCTTCAGCAGGCTGAAATATAAGCATAATATTGCCTTCGAGGTTTTCTTTATTTTTAGCTAAAAACTCTGCAACTCCCATTAATATTGCAACATGAGCATCGTGACCGCATGCATGCATCACACCAACGTTCTGGCCTAAATATTTTGCTCTCTCTTTTGAAGCAAAAGGTAGTCCTGTTTTTTCTTCAACAGGCAAAGCATCCATATCAGCCCGAAGTGCAATTGTTGGCCCTGGCAAACCGCCTTTAATTAAACCAACAACACCTGTGTAAGCGATACCAGTCTCTACTTCTATACCTAAGGACTTAAGATGTGTGGCAACTTTTTTTGATGTTTTATATTCTCGATTGCTAAGCTCTGGATATTGATGCAGGTTATGTCTCCATGATATAACCTTCTTCATTAGAGGGTTGAGTTCACTATCTAGCTCTACTTTTAGATCAGCAACCACAAAAGATGAGAGAAGAAGAAAGAAAACAGATAATTTTTTCATTTTAAGATTATAATCATCACCTTTTCAACATACAAATCACATGGACATTAACAAAATTAGGAATATAGCAATTATTGCTCATGTTGATCATGGCAAAACAACACTTGTTGATAGGCTGCTTCAACAGTCTGGAACCCTTGATAGAAAAAATATGGATTCAGAGAGAATTATGGATTCAAATGATCAAGAAAAAGAAAGGGGCATAACAATAACCGCAAAAAATACATCTATTAAGTGGGATGATCATTTAATTAATATTGTTGATACCCCCGGACATGCAGATTTTGGAGGTGAGGTTGAAAGAGCGCTATCAATGGTTGATTCAGTTCTCCTTTTGGTTGATGCCGTTGATGGTCCTATGCCACAAACAAGATTTGTAACTCAAAAAGCTTTTGAAAAAGGTTTAAAGCCAATAGTTGTTATTAATAAGATCGATAGGCCAGATGCTAGGCCGCACTGGGTATTAGATCAGGTTTTTGATTTATTTGATAGGCTTGGAGGAACTGATGAGCAATTAGATTTTCCTGTTGTTTATGCTTCTGCAATAGATGGTATTGCTGGTTTAGAGCCAGAAGAAATGAGCAAAAATATGAAACCCTTAATGCAAATGATACTTGAGAAAGTTCCTGCCCCAGAGGTTAATGTGGATGGGCCTCTTCAACTTCAAATTAGTGCATTAGATAGCAATAGCTATGTTGGAGTTATTGGCATTGGTAGGATTAAACAGGGCTCAGTAAAACCAAATGATCAAGTTGTTATTGTTAATAGACATGGAGAAACTAGAAAGGGCAAGGTACTTCAAGTTATGGGATATGAAGGCCTAGATAGAATTGAGGTTTCTAGGGCAGATGCAGGCTCTATTGTATGTATTACTGGTATAGATAAGTTAAATATTTCAGATACCTTATGCGACCCATCTGCAGTTAATGCATTGCCTGCTTTATCTGTAGATGAGCCTACTGTTAGTATGACTTTTCAAGTTAATGACTCTCCTTTTGCTGGAAGAGAGGGTAAATATGTAACATCTAGGAATATTAAAGAAAGACTTGATAAAGAACTTATATCTAATGTTGCTCTAAAAGTTGTTGCCGGTGATAGCCCAGATAAATTCATAGTTTCAGGCAGGGGCGAGCTCCACCTTTCAGTGCTTATTGAAACTATGAGAAGGGAAGGATTTGAGCTTGCTATATCTAAGCCTCAAGTTGTTCAAAAAGAGATTGATGGTGAGATTCATGAGCCGTATGAGCAAATAGTAATTGATGTAGAAGAAATTCATCAAGGCGCAATTATGGAAGAGCTTGGGCCCAGAAAAGCTGAGCTACAAAGCATGGAGTCTGATGGTAAAGGAAGAGTAAAATTAGAATTTATTGCTCCCTCAAGAGGAATAATAGGTTTCAGATCTCACTTCTTAACCATTACAAGTGGAACAGGCATCATGACAAGCGTTTTTGATCATTATGGGCCTGTTAAAAATGGAGAAATTGCAAAAAGAATAAATGGTGTTATGTATTCAATGATGGCGGGAAAGACCTTGGCTTATGCATTATTTAATTTACAGAATAGAGGTAAATTATTCTTAGGTCACGGCAAGGAAGTATATGTAGGACAAATTGTTGGTTTGCATTCAAGAGATAATGATCTTCCTGTAAATCCAACTAAGGCAAAACAACTGACAAACATTCGTGCAGCTGGCACCGATGAGAATCTTATCTTAGTGCCACATATAAATCATACTTTAGAACAAGCATTAGAGTTTATTGAGGATGATGAGCTCGTTGAAGTAACACCTGAATCTATCAGACTAAGGAAAAAAGGAAGAGTTAGAACCTAGTTTTTGAAATAGCTATCAGCCAAATCTCTAATTCTAAATCGAACAAATCATATCTTTTCCGCAACACAGGGGTGATTTAATTTTTCCGTGGCCGTTTGGGCATTCCGATATCTGCACCTGAGTTCCATCATCTAAGTCTAACATTCCATTTTGAAGTGGGATGTCACACCTTCCACATGTTGCATTTACAGACATTCCGCATTTATTACATTCATATGTTGCCATTATTTTTTCTCCTTTAAGATCAATCCATTGCTTCTAAAATTTCCAATAGAAGATTAATAATATCTAAATATAAATTAAGTGCTATGTCAAAAGCCGTTGACCAATCATTTGAAGAGTCAGATAGCTCTTTTAAACGAGCGAAATCAACGAAAAGAAATAAAATAAAAAGTCCGATACCAAAGAAAGCCTTTGCCCTTATTGTATTTCTTGAAAACTTAAATGTGGTTCTTGAGAATTCAAATATTATTAAGCCCAACAATCCAAAAAATAAGAAGGCATGGACATACCCTGATGAGTTTAAGGCCTGGCCAATATCACTATATCCCACGAAACCACAAAAAATTGTGGCAAGAAGAGTTATTTTAAGGGCTCTGATTCCGTCATTCTCATCCATCTCTAGAAAAATCATGCCCAGAATTAATCCAAATAGGATACTTTGTCCAGTAAAAGCAATCATTCCTATTGGTACTGATAAAACACCCACAAACACTGTTGAAAAAAGGAGAATAACCCACGGTAAGAAGAGGGCATTGAAAAATTTATTTGATGGCTTGCAGTCTTTGTAGCCCTTTTTTAAAAATTCATTTCTTTTTTCTTCATTGATTACATAAACATTTGGAGTTTCATTATTTACATTTCCAGGGTGGAACATCTCTCTGGGATAAGCTACTTTTGGTTCGACATATGGTATTAAATCTAGCTCTCTTTTTAAGTTCATTGCTCCCCTAAAAGAGAATCCCATGAATTTAGTGTTATTTTGATATGCTAATTTTGCGCCTCTTAATACATAAAAGGCTAAACCAAATACGATTAGTAATTGGCCACACAAGATTATCATTGTTTTTGCAAATAGTGTTGTTTCCATTACTTAAGCTTAATTGCAGTTGCTTGATGTCTTAGATATATAGTATGTAAATACTATATATATTTTTAGTCACAATGTTTTTGAGAAATAGGCAACGGAGTGATCTTTAAAATTCTTACTCCCTATTTTGAAAAATCCAATCTTTTTATGAAAATCTAGGGAGGGTTGGTTTTTTGGTTTTGTATTAACTTCGCAGTAAACTGGCAATTCTAATTTTTCAGAATAATTAAAAATTATTTCATACAGACTTTTGCCTATCCCCGACCTTCTGTGCTGATCTTTTATTGCAATCCTGTCAATGTAAACAAATTTTTCTGCTTGCTGACTTATGAACTTATAGTTTGGAGATGTATAAGCAGATCCAGCTTCTAAGCACACAACAAAGCCAATGATTTCATTACATATCTTAGCTGCTAAGACTAGAGTAGAAATATTCAAGAGCTCTCTTAGCTTTTCAGTAGATTCAAGGCTGCCGACTTCGGGGGTGTTGGCTTGATTGATAGAGTATATTGAGAGAATGTCCTTGTTGTTGAAAGGAAAGTTTAGCTCATCTATTTTAATAGATTCTGACATGAAGATTAGAATGGCTAGTTAGTTTCAATAGTTGCTTCTTCTAATGCATTTTTAATTTTTTCTGAAACCTCACCAATAAAAAGCTCTTTTGTTAATGAGTAGCTTGGGTGGCCCATAGTTGCTAAGTCTTGTGCCTTTTCGCTAAGTTTTTCCTCAAAGCCCTCTTCATCAACAACCTCATCTATTAAGCCCGCCTCAACTGCCTCACTTATCGGATATATTGTGCCTCCAAGTATTGCTCTGTATTTATGGGCTTGTGAAACTCTAAATTTTATCAATTCAAGTATTGGAATTGGTATGACCATATTTGTTCTCATTTCATTGGCGCCGATCATAAAATCTCCTTTCAGACCGATTCTATAATCACAACAACATAGTAAAAAAGTACCAAGTGCAATACCATGGCCCGTGCAAGCTCCTATGACTGGTCTTGGGAAATCAAGGATCCGCGATAGCATTTCAAAGCCACTTTTGGACATGCTCTTTATTGCATCAACATCCCCAGAACCAATAACTTTCAAATCAAAGCCTGCTGAAAACATTCCTTTTGATCCTCTAATAATTAGACAACCAGAATCGGTAGGAACATTATCCAAGCAGCTATTAACATCTTTGATCATTTCTGGAGAAAAGACATTTGCCTTGCCATCGTTGAGGGTGATGATTGAAATCTCTCCTTCTTTTACAAGAGTTGCTTTTGGGCTATCCATAAAAAATACCTTCAAAAAAATTAATATATTTAAACTTTATCTCCTAATGTTGATTATGTCGATATGAATATATGCTCATCTATATAATATAATCTGATTATCGGAGTATTTATATGATTAAAAGATTACTAAAAATTTGTGCAGTGTTTCTAACATTCTTTACAGGATTGACAGCCCTTTATCTTGGAAATTTATTCTTTATGAAACCTGTCTCTATAGATCATTATTTAGGCAAAGAAGTGGTTATAAGCTTAGTTGATTCACCTGAATTGCTAACTTATTTGGGTGTTTTTGATAGATTTAGTCATATAACTAATCACAACTCAAAACTTACTATACCTAGCCCTAAAGATCTTGAGAATGATATCTCAAAAACAAAGGATAGATTGGCTATTTTAAAAAGCTATAAAACTAACTCTCTTTCAGATGAACAAAAAATTACGAAAAAAATTGCTATTTTTGATACTGAAAATAATTTGAAAGAATTGAAAGAATTTCCATATCATAATTACCCCTTAAATCAAGTCCGTGGCGCCCATCAGAACGTTATAAGCTTTATGAGTGATCAGCATCCTGTAAGAACCCTTTCCGAAGCAAGGGAATATGTGGAAAGAACAGACCTGATTAAAGAAGTTTTCAAAGGCCAGCTTGACTGGCTTGAAAGGCAGGCAAGCCAAGGAGTTTATGCGCCTGATTTTGTTTATGCTCATTTGATAGAACAGCTAAATGAATTCATTTCATATTCATTTGAAGAACATCCACTGTATACGGAATTTATTAAAAAAATTGATTTATTAGAAATCTCGGACACTGATTATGCTGAACTTGATGCAGCTCTAAAAAATTCTATAGAAAATAGTGTGACTCCTGGATTTGTATTATTAAGAGATTTTATGGTTACAACAAATAATAAGGCAAACCCTAATCATGGAATTTGGTCGCAGCCAAATGGCGATGAGTACTATAAGCTTATGATAAGGTCATATACAACCACGGACTATAGTCCTGAAAAAATTCATAACATTGGCTTAAGTGAGGTTGCTAGAATTTCTTCTAGGATGAAAGAGATATTGAACTCCCTTGGTTATGATCCTAAAAAGTCAGCTGGGATCTTAATGAATGAGTTAAATGAAGACCCCTCTTTCTTATATGCCGATACTCCTGACAGAAAAGATATTGTTGTTAAGGACTATATGGACATGGTTATTGAGGCTACTGAAGGTATAAAAGATTATTTTCACACTATGCCAAAGGCATCTGTAGTTGTTAAGGCTGTTCCTGAATATTCAGAAAAAACAGCTCCAGGAGGTTATTATCAGGCCCCTGCATTAGATGGAAGCAGGCCAGGGGCATTCTATGTAAATCTTTATGATATAAAACAGACTCCCAAATACAGCATGAAAACCCTCGCCTATCATGAGGCTACTCCTGGACACCATCATCAAATTGCTCATTCTATGGAGAATGAAAAGCTTACTTTATATAGAAACTTTGGTTATAGAACTTCAGCTTTTTCTGAGGGTTGGGCTCTTTATTCAGAGCAGTTGGCGCTTGAAGCCGGGCTGGCGCCTGATCCATATGACGAGCTAGGTATTTTACAAAGTGAAATCTTTAGAGCGGTTAGATTGGTGGTTGATACCGGAATCCATTATAAAAAATGGACAAGGGAGCAAGCGATTGATTATATGAAATCTAAAACTGGGATGTCTGATACTGAGTGTAGAGTTGAGATAGAGAGATATATTGTATGGCCAGGCCAAGCCCTGAGCTATAAAGTGGGTATGATCAAAATTTTAGAGCTTAGAAAAAAAGCGATGGATGCTCTTGGTGATAAGTTTGATATCAAAGATTTCCATTCTGCTGTTTTAGACCATGGGATACCCCCTTTATTTATCGTTGAGCAAAAGGTGGACGAGATGATTGAGAGGGCTCTTAATGCCTAAAAATTTTCTGGTATTTTTGCAGTGAATTGTTTGTAGTAAAGTTTTAGGCTTTCTAGGTCCTTCTGCATATCACTGCTTGGTTGAAAGAACTTATCTAAAACTATTCTTTTCGTTTTAAAATCAAATGCGGCCACAAATATCTTTGCATCAACTGCCTCTGCTATCCTAAGAAAACCTGTTCTCCATTTCTCTGTTTTTGCTCTTGTTCCCTCGGGGGCCATTGCTATAAGAGATCCCTTTAGTTTTTCCATATTATTAATAGCTTCTTTCACTAATCCGGAGCCAGGATTGTTTTTATCAACAGGTATTCCACCCATATATTTTAAGAAGCGGCCTAAGAATATTTGTTTGAAAAGAGTATGTTTGCCAAAGTAAGATATCTTTGCATCGAGCCCAATTATTGCAGCAAACCCAAAAACACCATCCCAGTTTGATGTGTGAGGTGCGGCAATAATGACTAGGTTTTCATTTTTTTCCATTTCAGGAACCATGCCCTCAACCTTCCATCCAAATAATTTTAATAATAACTTGCCTAAAAATTGTACGATTTTGGGTCTGTAAGCTCTGTAGGCCTGAGGTATTTGATTGGAAGAAACGGTTGAGATTATTTTTTTCATTATTTAAGTTTACGATCTTTTAAATAATATGGCGTATATATTAGGTAGCATACTATTACTGCTAGTAGATATATATCAATCATATGAAATGGCGCCGGTCGCATAAATGCTGTTACGTTATCACCAATAGGCTTTTCCATTATAAACCAGTAGTTAGCCGGCTCCCCTAGTAAATAATTAATGATATACATGATGCCTAATAAAAATGTTCCAAAAATTAACACTCTATGTACGTCTTTGAGGTAAGGCCTTTGATTATCTATGATCATTGCATAAGATACGCCTAAAATTATAACCATATGACCTATTTGGTTTTGTATGTATGGAATATATGGAAATCCATACTCAACATCAGGTGTGAGTATAGACATGCCTCCGCCTGCTATTCCGAAGAAAAAAGCAAACAGAAAAAATTCCCTCCTCTTGGTTAATAAATAAATCAATATTGAGAAAGATGAGAAATCACACAAGTGAAGGGGCAGTCCTAGCTTCCAATTGCCGGAAAGATAGCCCTCTCTATAAAGGTCCATGCTTTGGTTGACAAGAATTAAAAAAATAATTGAGAGTGCCAATATTTTTTGTGCGTTTTTGCTTTTATTTATAAATAACTTTGGTATTACAAGAATCCCAGCAAAACAAGCAAAAACTATAAGAATATGAGACAAGCTTAATAGACTAAGCGGCTCCATAAGTTATATTGCGTAGGTCTATGGAGATTCCGGAAGAGCTTGATAATCAAGTTCATCGTATGGATTTTGCTTACCAATGGCATCAGGATGAACAACTGCTATGTCGATATCGCTTCCGTAGTCTCCAGATATAAACCCGCTCACCGTATCTCTTGGGCTTAGGTATATAGTCGCAAACCTACCATTTTTCTCATAAACCAAGGTAATTTCCTCTCCAACCTTTGAAGAAACTAAAACCCAACCAGTTGAGAGTGTTTCAGTTCCGTAAAAAATAAGATTTTCTGCAGGGCTCAAATTTGAGGTTAGAATTATTCTTCCTGAAATGGCCTCGCCTGTTCCAAGAAGAACAGTAGGCACTTTAATTATTTGCGCATCATCTGGCAGAGGCAAATCTTCAAGAAGATAGGCAATAACTTTTCTCTGATTTTGTTGATATTCGTCAGTCACAAGAGCGCAACTTGATGCAAATAAAATTGAAATAAGAGGCAGAATGTATAATTTATTTTTCATAAAATAAGTATTGCACTTTTTTTTATAAAATTCATTATTTTTTTATAAAAAAATTATTTATGTGTAAAGTTTACTTGACACTTATTTTTATAAACCCATATAATTGAGTAGAGGGTAAATATTATGGCTAAAATTTCATTTTATGGCGGCTGGATAGATTTAAAGTCTCTTAACAAAGAGGACAAAAAAAACTATAAGCTATCTATGCTATTTTTTCTTTTGGGGGCTTTTTGCTGGGGAATTCATTTGAGTGGGACTGATATTGGATTGCTTGCATCTAATAATAAAAATATCACATCAACAACATTTACCCTTGTGAGAGTTTCTATTGTTGTTTTGTGGTTAATTGCTGTTATGTATTACATGAAATTTTATAAGGCTCAAGATGAGCTATTTAAAAGATATCAAGAATATACTTTAAGCTGGGGAGCTTTATCTTTCATAGCCCTAGGCCTTTTTATTTCATTGCTTTCACCATATTTTGCATTTAACCCTTCTTTTTATGAGTTCTTTTTAGCTTTTGTGGTTGGGGCTATAATAGGTGGGTACCGTTTTCATAAGGAATATCTTTCCTAGAATGGATAATAATCTTAAGAAACTCAGAAAAGCTAGAGGCATTAGTCAAGGCGACTTAGCGCACCAGCTAAATGTAAGCAGACAAACCATTAATTCAATTGAAAATGGAAAGTTTGATCCCTCGCTCTCATTAACTATTGGACTGACTAGATTTTTTAAAGTCTCTCTTGAAGAAATATTTATATTTAAAGATTAGATTACAAATAAACTTTACCAAACTGGTTTGACGTAAAGTCCTCCCATATTAGGGATTCCTGCTTTGTAAATCCTCTTTTAGGTATTTGATCTTTGAAATACATTTCTAAACAACTACAAACACCAGATGCTGTAGTTCTCTGAATAGCGCTAAACCTTTCATCGCCATAGATTTTTCTTAAATAGGTTTTTTCTTGAAGGATTCCATCTATTTCTCCAATGACTTTAACAAAAAATATAATTACATCATTTGTTGTTCTTGGAACCTCTTTGTCAAATAGCTTTTCTAGAACATCTTTATTTTTTTTAAGATGCAGGTCATTAAATAAGAATTTCATATGATTTAAATGGCCAGGATATCGGATCGTTTTGTAGCTTAGGTTATCAACTTTGTTCTCATACGTTTCACACATTGTGGCGCAGCCTCCACTAGTATTAAAGGCTTCATAACTCTCCCCCTCTATGATCATTTTTTCTGCACCTTCCAAAGGCATCACTTTAATACACTTCCCTTCATATATAGCATCTGCCTCATTACAGTACTCATTGATTAATCCATTTGTAGACCAGCTCAAGTAATAGCTCATTTCATTTGTGGTGAACCTTGGCAATGCCCCAACCCTCATCATTGCCTCTGTTACATGGTCAAAATCTTTCATGAGGGATGCAGCGCATATATTTATGGCGCCTGGGGCTAATCCACATTGTGGCATCATCACGTTTTCTGATTTTATGCCTCTAATAAAATCAGTTGTCTCAACATCTTCCGTTAGGTCAAAATATCCAATGTTAAGTTCTGCTGCAACAGTGCCAATATTCTTATTTATTGCAAAGGGTCCTGCTGATATAACAGCATCTACATCTTTTAAAAATTCCTTAACTTGGTTAATGTCTCTTGCATCAAACCCCTCTGTTATGTCTCCTTGTTTGATTTCGTAGGTATCCTTTAAAAGCTCTTTAATAGCCCACCCAATATTACCTTTACCAATTATTGCAACCTTATGCTTCATCAAATTCTACTCCTTGAGCGAGCGGTAGGTCAGAGCCGTGATTAACTGTAGCTGTCACTCTCCTCATATAAGTTTTCCAAGCATCTGATCCTGACTCTCTCCCGCCACCTGTATCTTTTTCGCCGCCAAAGGCTCCGCCTATTTCAGCTCCACTTGTGCCTATATTTACATTTGCAATTCCACAATCACTTCCTTCGGAACTTAAAAATAACTCTGACTCTCTTAGATCATTTGTGAATATAGAACTACTCAGTCCCTGCGCAACACTGTTTTGCATATTGATTGCATCTGTTAATTTGTTGAATTTTTTAACATACAAAATTGGGGCAAACGTTTCATTCATCATTTCCTCAACAATATTTTCCACCTCAACAATCGCTGGTTCAACGTAAAAGTCTTCAGGGTCTTCAATATTAAGTCTAGCTCCGCCAAAAACTTTTATGCCCCTTGCTTTAAGTGAATCAATTATTACTTGCATTGATCTAAAGCTTTCCTCTGAAATCAATGGGCCAAGCTGAGAGGAGGTATTTGAAGGATCACCAATTGTTAAAGATTGGTAATAAGAAAATAGCTTTTCCATAAATCTTTCATATATGTCTTCGTGAACAAACAGGCGTCTTAAGCTAGTGCATCTTTGACCGGTGGTACCGCATGCGGAAAAAGTTACTCCTTTTACAGTCAAGTCAAGATCGGCAGTCGGGCAAACTATAGCTGCATTATTTCCACCTAACTCAAGTAAAGTTCTTCCAAGTCTTGCTGCGACTAAAGGTGCAAGCTCCTTGCCCATTTGAGTGCTCCCTGTTGCAGAGATTAAGGGAAGGTTGGTATCTTTACATAAAGAAACCGCCTCTTCATTGCCTCCCGTTAATATTTGAACTAAATCTTTATATTCTCCCGCAACTTTATCCCAAGCCTCTTTTATGGCAAAAGCACACTGATTTGAGTGAGGGCTTGGCTTCCATATGATACTGTTGCCGCATACTGCAGCTAAACAAAAATTCCACGCAAATACAGCCATTGGAAAATTGAAAGCAGTTATGCATCCGACCACTCCAATGGGCTGCCAAATCTCTTGAAGTCTATGCTCAGGTCTTTCGCTTGGCATAGTTAAACCATAAAGCTGTCTGCTAAGGCCGGTTGCAAAATCGCACATATCTATGGCTTCTTGAACTTCGCCCTCGGCTTCAGAAACTATTTTTCTTGCTTCAGTGGTGATGATTTCAGCAAGAGCTTTTTTTCTAACTCGAAGCTCATCACCGAACTGTCTAATTATTTCACCCCTTTGAGGCGCTGGAACTTTTCTCCATTCAAACGAAATTTCGTTAGATTTCTGAACTAATTTCTTATAAACATTATGATCCATTAATTCTACCTTTAGATATTCTAAATATTTGGTAAAGGCCAAATAGGCCAAAAATTACAACGTATGCCATATAGAAATTAATGACTAGGGGGTCTTCAATCGAATCGACAAAGGGGTCGCTTGGTGGAAGTCTTTGCAATATCTCTGCAGTTGTAGGCAGCATGCTAAAGAACACCGTTCCAGTTAAGGCTAATTGCTTTAAGTAGATATTTAAAAAACCAAAGATATTGAATCTCTCTAATGCCCACGCAAAAAGCACTGCAAGAATTGTAATCACAGAGAGCCAGTGCGCAGTATTAAAAGAACCCGTGGCCCCATATAAAAGAAATGAAGACGCACATGTTAGTGCCGTGCTTATTAAGTAAAAATATGCAAGCTTGTTGTCTATATAAATAAACTTATCTCTTATAAGAAGATAAAGGCCTACAACTATTGCTGCCGTTCCAAGAATAGTATGAAACCATCCAATTAAAGAAATTCCACCAAGCATATTTCCCCCTATTTAATTGTGATTTTTCTATCTTATTATAATTTACCTGATAGGTAATTTTGTAAAATTCTTATCTTTTTCTTGCCGCCAAAATATTCTATTTCATCATCATCAAAGGTTTTTATGCTTTCTATCAAGTCATTTCTAGCTTTGGGGAATTTGAAAATGGCATGCAAGGGCTGAAACATTAGATTGATGGTAAACAGAGAGTATTTCTCATGAAACCTGCACAAGGTTTCTTTTTCTGACCTAATAAACCAAGTTTCAGGATTCGGATTAAGTTCGCCCTCTTCTCTTAAATGAAACCGATCTGTGTCTCCGTGAACAAGCCAATTTTGTCTTTTAAATGGCTTCATGAGTGGGGACTGTCTAATGAATTTAGATATTCTCTCTCCGATCTTTTCATTTAGTGTTGAAACTGGATCATGGATATTATGAAGAGATTTGCCAATCTTAGACTGAACATTCCAATAGCTTGGAGAACAAACGCATGCGGCGATAAGTTCTTGATCGCCATCAGATCTTACTATGCATAAATCATCTTGGATCATAAGGCTCATATCAGCTATTAGATCAGGGTAGTTTTTGGTATTTGCTTTTATGAAGTTATTGAGAATCTCTTGAGCTTCTTCAGAGCCATCTATGGTTGCAACAACTTTATTATATGACGCCTCTAATAAATTTTTCTTGTGCCCGTGGAGGCCTGGATTAATTTTATTATTTAGCCATTCGGAATTCGGAATCGGTTGAAGTCCCAATCTGTATTTTGGCTTCCCCTCAGACCATGGTGGGTCCTGCCAAAAGAAAGGGTCAATCGTTTGTGTCACTCTACTTGTTTTGCTTGTTTGAACCAGGTGCCTTAAATATAGGCCACAATAATTGATAGGTTATAGGCGCATCAAAAAGATTTTCTACGCCGATTTGTTTAGGATATTTTCTAGTTATCTTTGCGGTACCAAAAATCATATCCCAAATAAATAATAAATTTCCATAGTTTCCTTTGTAATGGGTATTTTCATCTGAGGCATACTTTCCATGATGAGCCCAATGTGTTGATGGGGTTGAAATTGTTCTCTCAAGCACCCACATTATTGGATGCATCCATCTAATCTCATATAGTTTTTTATCCCACCTAAGATCAGTATGCGCCCCAAAGATAACAACTTGCTTAAGCACAATGTAAAAAGCATATACCCAACCTGATCCCATATAAAATAAAATACCTGCAAACCATAGGCCTGGCATTAAGAGGTAGTAGAACAATCCATTTCTATAAACTACTCTTATAGATAAATATTCTGGATCATGATGCGGCCTATGCAGGTTATAAAGGACTGGAACAGAGTGACAAAGTCTATGCCATGCATATTGAGTCAGATCATCAAATATTAATAATAGTCCGAAGATTGCGAGTACGTTCCAGTTAGCAATTATTCCTTTGGTCTCTGGAGCAAAAGTGTCAGTCAATCCATAAGCCAATAAAAAAGCCAAGGGTTGAGCAAAAAATAGAACTTGAAAAAAACTAAAAAACTCAACAACACCATCTTTTGTTCTCTGATTTTCTTTATTGAAAAAATTAGTAAAAATTATTTCTAAACAAACAATAGAAAAAAATATTATCAGAACGATTATTTGGTAAGTTTCCATGTCTAAAAAATCTTATGTTTTCCCATAATAATTTCTACAAACATCAAATGGTCACCAATAAAGCTGTAAAAAGGATATTTAAAGGTTGCAGGTTTGTTTTTTTCAATAAAAAAATGGCTTATCCATGCAAACCCATAGCCGCTCAAGAGACTTAATATAATATATACAAAATCAAATGTTCTAAAAAAATTAAACAAGAAATATAGCGATATTGAAGTGCCAATAAAATGAAGAAGTTTTGTAGTTTTGTGGCTATGCTCAGATAAGTAGTATGGATAAAAATCTTTAAAATTTGTGTACCTTTTTTCCATTTTAGTCTCCTTAATTTAATTTACCGTTGATTGTGCAATTGCTCTAAACATAGCAATATGAGCATCTTTTGATTCGGGTCTTTCAGATGTAAATCTATGATTAGACGAAGTTTTGGCTATCACAACATTGGTAACTGGATCGATATAAATATATTGGTTATAAACTCCAGCAGCTGTGTAGTCTGTGTTAGGAAATCCAGGCACCCACCATTGATATCCATAACCCCAAGTGTCTGATGACAATTCGCCAGCCATTGGCTGAAGATGTGGGGCGTCCAGGCTATGTGATGCTCGAACCCACTCACTTGGAACTATCTGCCTCCCCTCCCATAAACCTTTGTTTAAATAAAGTTGGCCAAACTTTGCATAATCTCTTAATGTGGCATTTAGGCCTCCAAGAGCCATAGCGTCGCCAACAGAATCTGTAAGATAATAGGCTTCGCTCTCCATGCCTATCTGGCTCCAAATTTCTTCATACAAATATTCTTCAAGGGGTTTATTTGTTACCTGCATTACGAGCATCCCGAGCATTTGTGAGTCTATGCTTACGTATTGATTATATGTTCCTGGTTCTCTTTCATTCTCGAGAGTTTTAGCGAAATCTCTAAAAGGCTTCCCAAGGGCTACGGCTTCTCCAAACTTATTAATGTCTGATTCAGGGTCACCATAGTCTTCATCAAACTTTATACCAGATGACATTTGTAAAAGATTTTTAATCGATACTCCATCATAGCCCGTGCCTTTAAAGTCTTCCAAGTACTTTGTTATCGGGTCCTCGATGCTTTCGATAAGACCATCCTCTATGGCAATACCAACAAGCGCAGATAAAAATGATTTTGCAACTGACCATGAAATATGCTGACTAGAAACATCATTACCATTCCAATAATTCTCATAAAGCATAACGCCATCTTTTAGAACAATTAATCCATCTGTGCTGTAGTGGTCTAACGCATCTACTAAATTATATTCTTGTCCATTATTTTTAAAAGTCTTAGGAAGCTCATACATAGCTTTTTGAAATATATACGGACTATCAGAAGCCTTGATATTATCTGTATGATCAAATAGATCTTTCATATTTATGAAGTTATGAGCAATCCTATCTTCATTATATAAATTTATTACATTATTTAACCTGATTAAATTTGGTCCATAAAAAATCCCAAGACAAAGAACTATTAAGCCTAAGACTAATAAATAACGTTTCATTAAGATTTTGGAAGGTTGCACATAGTACAGATTTTGTTATTTGATGGGTCTCGCAAATATCCTAAATAAGCTTTAATCCCTCCGCCCTCTCTTACTCCGGGAGGATCTTCACAAGGCGTTCCTCCATTTTCTTGACCAACTTTATGCCATTCATTAATGGTATCGCCGTCTTCTGCTTTGAATCCTATCGTTGCCCCATTTCCATGTGAGGCTGGGTTACCATCTAAAGGCTCAGATATTAAAAAAGTAATGCCTCCTAGGAAATACATATATCTAACCACCCCGCCATGGCCAATATGCTTGAGACCAGGCTTGACCCCTAGAACCCCAAGAGTAGCATCATAGAATTTTCTAGACTCTTCTATGTTAGTGGCTCCTAACATTATGTGATTAAACATCATCTCCCCCTTTATTGTATTAATTATGTAATTTTTTTACTTTTCTCTGTCTACTATATTCTAATTAAAATTATTGAGGAACCTTTTTAAAAAAAACAACATTCTTATCTTCAACCCAATGCTTCCAGTTTTTTTGTCTTGCTATAACCTTAAATGTTTCTTGTGAATAAAATACAACATGGGTTGGATCTCTTCTATAGTACCAATTTTCAAAATCTTCAATGTTTGAGAGAAATGAAGTCATAATTGCCAGTATTCCATTATCCTCCAGCATAGAATTCATTGATTCAAATTCTTTTTGTGGATCGAAAAAGTGCTCTGCTGCTTCGGTACAAGTTATGAAATTATATTTATTGTTAAAGATAGATTTGTTTGGATAAAAAAATGGGTCATATAAGTCAACTGAGTAGCCATCTTTATTTAAAATATCTGCAAGAGCCGGACCATGACCGCATCCAAAATCAAGACCTTTGCTCGCTTGATCTATATTTTTTTTAAGAGGGTTAGTAACTCTTGATAAAAAAGATCTATAGCCAGGATCATCTATTGAATTATTGTGCTCAAGATATCTTGCTTTTTCTTCTTCTAGATCTACATGATGGCCAGGATCAGTAAAAACTGCGCAACATGTATTACATCTCCAATATTTCTTTGAGTCTTTTTTGGTTACAAAACAATTAGTATCTTTGCTGTGACAAACCTTGCAATCCATTCTTAATGGCTTAGTCTTCTATAACTTTTCTAATGCCTTCAATTGATATTAGCATTCCATTATGGATGCCTGCTGAAAACTCTGGGGGATCAATTTCAGTAGTCCAGGTCAATTGGGACTTATCTTTTTCAATGTGATTTATTTGCATAGTTGCTAAATGGTGATTTATTTTTGCTGGTGATTTTACTGCTGAGTATTTTAATGTCATATTCTCATCATCTTTTAATAGAATTTCTTCTGTCACTTCTCCTATACCATCCATACTAAAAGATCTCATATTGCCTTTTAGAGATATAGAGTCAACAGAGGGAACCCAGTCAGATCTAGAAACATCAGACAAAATATTCCAAAGGGCTTCTGCTGAGCAGTTAAAAATGTTTTCTTCTTTAAGAGTTTTCATGATTTCATCTTATCATTTTTTACGATTTAAGTAGCTGTGATAGTATTAATAAATCGGGGGAAATATGAATAAAGCAACATCGCTGCAGCCATTGGCTGGCATTAAAATAATTGAATTATCAAACATGATTACGTGCTCATTAGCAGCAATGACTATGTCTTCTCAAGGGGCTGATGTAATCAAAGTTGAGCCGCCGGGCATGGGCGATAAAATGCGACCACTTGGAACTCAAAAAAATGGAGTGTCTGGATTTTTTCATAACTGTAATCGCGGCAAAAGATCTCTTGCGATTGACTTAAAGTCTCAGGCTGGTGTTGATGCTGTCAAAGAACTTGCTTCAAAAGCAGATATTTTAATTCATAACTATAGGCCAGGAGTTATGGATAGGCTTGGGCTTGGTTCTGATGATCTAAGAAATGAAAATCCAAAATTGATTTATATAGCCATAAGTGGCTTTGGAGCAAGTGGACCAATGGCAGATCTTCCAGCGTTTGATCATGTTATTCAGGGCATAGTTGGGTTTACTGATTTGCAGTCCTCTGAGGAAGATTCATTTGATCATATTAAGACCTTTATTTGTGACAAAGTGACAGCCTATACGGCCTGCCAAGCTGCAACAGCTGCGCTTTTAGCAAGAACCAACACAAATTGTGGACAGCATATTGATATCTCTATGCTTCACGCATGTTTATCATTTATGTGGCCTGACGGAATGATGCATCGAACGCTTAAAGATGATGATAGGTTTGAGATGTCCCCTGGCTCAGATTACTTTCAAACTATTAATTATAGTGATGGTGGTATTGCGGTTGCTCCACTGACTGATAGTCATTGGGAGGCTTTGTTGCCAATGCTGGGCTATCCTGAGCTGATTGGGACCCCAATATATGCATCGGTTGCTGCAAGAATGTCTAATATGAAAGAGGTATTAAAAGTTTTAAGGTCTCCTAAAAAGGATATTGGGGTTAATAAAGCTTTAGAGGTTTTAATGGCTGCAGATGTTCCGTGTTCGCCATGTATTAAAAGAGATGACTTAGAGACAGTTGAGCAAATTAAAGCCATAGGAGCACTTGAAACTTATGTTACAGCTGCAATGGGCGAATTGACCGTTCCAACTCCTCCGATTCTCTTTGAAGGAAAGTTGTCCTCACAGGCAGAGCCAAGCCCATTGCTTGGAGAACATAGTAAAGAAATCCTTCTAGAGCTTGGTTGGGCTGATGCAAGAATTGATGAACTATTAAAATCTGGAGAGATTCTAGTTACCAAAATCTAAAAGACATTTATATATCTTTTTAATGCAGATAGAATAAAGCTCAAATACATTGCATCAAGCTATGGGAAAAATTCATAATTCAGATAAAACAAACTTCGATGTCTATTTTGAAGAAATCAATGAAATGTTTCAGCCTGATGCTGCGCAACAATTTGTTTATCTCACTGGAGCTGCCGGTACTGGAAAAACCACTTTAGTTAAAAAAATAATAGAGGAGAATGATCTTAAAAAGATTGTTGTTGCTCCTACCGGTATAGCAGCTTTAAACATTGGAGGAGCTACTATTAATTCAGCGTTTAGAATTGGCTTTGATACTTTTCCTGTGATTGCAGAGTCAAATGATCCGCGCTTTAAAAAGTTGTTAAGAAATCTTGAGCTGTTGATCATTGATGAAATATCAATGGTAAGGGCGCCCATGCTTGATGCAATATCTGAAACTCTAAAATTGCATAGAAATTCCGATGAACCATTTGGCGGGATCCATATTCTTGCATGTGGAGACTTATTTCAACTTCCGCCCGTGGTGAAAGAAGATGAAGAGCAAGCAATATACGAAAAGTACGAATCAATATACTTTTTTAGCTCAAAGAGTTTTCAAGAAATTGAGAGCCCATCTTTTTATGAACTTACCTATTCATTCAGACAAAGTGATGACAGTAACTTTTATGAGCTGCTTAACAATATTCGTCTAGGGAATGAATTAGATGAAACAATTAATAGAATTAATGGAGCCTGCTTTAACCCTTCTAATTACGAAGAATCTGCTTTGATAGTAACATCAAGGCGCTATAGAGCAGACCAAATAAACGAAGAAATGCTCAATACAATTGATGGGCCTGCAACTTCGGCAAAGGCAGAAGAGCTTGGAGAGCTGAAAGAAAGCGAGCTTCCCGCACCAAGAAACTTAAGGATCAAAGAAGGTGCAAAAGTAATGTTTATTAAAAATGATAGCGAGGGTAGGTGGGTAAATGGAACAGTTGGTAAAGTTATTGACTGCAAAGATAAAAAGAGAAAAACCATAAAAGTTGAAGTTGATGGAAGGACGTTAAATGTTAAAAGAGAAGAATGGAATAAGATCAGATATATTTATGACGATTATGATGATGAAATGGAAGAAGAGATAGTTTCTTCATTTCGTCAGTTCCCAATAAAACTTGGTTGGGCTGTAACTATTCATAAGGCGCAAGGACTTACCCTGGAAAGTTGTTCAATCGACTTGGGCCAGGGAGCTTTTGCAACTGGCCAAACCTATGTTGCATTGAGTAGATGTAAAACGCTTGGTGCAGTTAACCTTTATCAAGAGCTTAAAAAAACTGACGCAATGGTGGATTCGGCGATAATTGACTTTCACAACAAATCATTTTAGCTGTCTTTTTTATTACCAAGCTCAGCCATGAAAGCATCTTTCACCTTTTCAATTTTGTTGTCTTTCTTTGTTACAAACCTATATAGGTGTTTATTATTTTGTATTGAGCAGGTATTGCCATTCTTATCAACGGGCGGCTTGAACTCAATGTAGCGCGAGGCAGCAATCGCTTTGGATATAAAAACTCCACAACTGCTAAAAGCATATGTATCTTCTTTTCTGTTGTGTCTTAGGCACATTGATTTATGAGACCTAATATTCTTGACGCCTCCATCTTTCTTTATGTCAAAGTTTACAATTGCGTAGCCACTAATTCTTGCTGCGGGATACTCCGGTTTCATGACTTGTTTTAATTTTGTAAAACATCCATCTTGCTCAACCAATGATGCATTTGAACTAAAAGCCACTATTGCCAAAAAGGCTAATATTAATTTCTTCATCTAATTTGTCCTGGCTAATTCCTTCTTTAATCTTTGACGAAAAGAAAAGTCGTCAACGGTAATTGTATGCCTTGGTGTATCTATTTGATTAACATCTGGGTTATCTAGTTCTTTTTTAATAAGGATATCTAGTGATTTTTTTGGCTTCCATAAGCCTTTAAGGTGTTTCGCAGCAAGCTTAGACTGAAGCTCGGCGCCTGGCCAAATGCAGCCCAGTGGTTGAAATAAGCCAATGAAATAAAGATTTTTTATATTTGCTGGGATCATTTTATGTAATAAAGGAACCTTGCCCTCTTCAAATGATAAAAACTCTTTGTCAAAAAATTTATGCTTAATTTTAAAGCCGGTGCATGCTATGACAACATCGAAATCCTCTTTTGTTCCATCTATAAAATGGACTGTTTTACCATCAAATTTCTCTATGTCTTTATGAGGAGAAACCTTTCCGTGTCTTACAGCATAATAAAGCTCTGAGTTCACAGTTGGGTGCGTTCCAAATAAATTTTGTGAGGGCTCTTGAAGGCCTATATCTTTATTTTTTCCCTGGAAAATCTGGAGCATGAGCTTTGTAAATGGCTCTCTCATGAATGATGGCATCCACCTGTTTTTAAGTGCATACATGTCAACAGGCAAGCCGTACATGAATTTTGGTATAAGGTAATAGCCTCTTCTCCAACTAATATGGGTCTCCTTTGAAACCCTGGAAGTTTCAACAGCAACATCACATGCTGAATTGCCTCCTCCAATAACAAGGATCTTTTTATCAACAAATGGTTTAGCAGATTTGAAGTCATGAGAATGAATATATTCACCTGTAAAATTGCCTGGATATTCGGGATATCTCGGCTCATGATGATGGCCATTGCAAATGACCAATCCATCATAATGATTCTCATGCATTTCATCATTATTTAGATTTACCCAGGTGATTTGCCAAGAGCCATCTTTGTTTTGACTGCAATGCCTTACTTCTGTCCCAAATTTAATTAATTTTTTAATATCAAAATGATCTGCGTAACCATTAAAATAATTAAGAAGTTCTGTATGAGATGGATAGTCAGATGCTGATTCTGGAAGCGGATAGTCTTCATAAAAAGACGTATATTTTGAACTAATAATATGAGTTGTTTCAAATACGCTTGAGTGCCCAGAGGGGTCATTGAATCTCCAGTTCCCTCCTACTCCACTGCATCTTTCAAAGGCTGTAACTGAGAACCCAGCCTCTGCAAAATTTTTAATGGCGGTTATTCCAGACGGTCCCGCTCCTATAACTGCTACTTTTTTCATTAAATTTATTATAAGAGAAGTCTCAGTGAAATATACAAAGTTAGATAATTAGTTCAAATGCTCAATAAGCAGCGTTGGAACTCCATGGCAATGAGATTTAACTGTAACGACCCTGGTATCTTCCTTTACTCCATTTTTTACTGGGGTCGCTTCAATGCCAGCGTCAGAAAGTCTTTTATATGTCTCATCTATATCTTCAACCTCCCAAGCAAGACCCCACAATGAATCGTTTGGCTCTTTTTCATCCTTTGATTCAACAACCTCAATGGTGGTTTTGTTTAATCTAAAGAAAAGCATTCTTTTGTCCCAATGATCTATGTGCTTATCTAGCGCAAGTCTAATATTAAAAACATCTTTGTAAATTTTTATAAAACCGCCGGCATCGTTTGTGTTAATAACCAAGTGATCTAATTTTGATACCGCAGACGAATTGGAAGGATCTGGTTTAGGTAATTCTCCATGTGTATGCTCTATGATGAAAGAAAATATGCCTCTTGTTAGATCGGGTGGTAAAAAAAGGTTTTTCCATTTTCTAACTTGGTCGCTATTAAAGTTTGTGCCAACACCCTCAGAAGGCTCATTAATTAAAAATGACTTATTTTTAAGGTCATTTGCAGTCTTTGATATATCGTCTGTGCCAAGAACCATTCCAATTAATCCTTCTCCAGTTTCTTCTAAAGCATGATTAACCAGCATTGCTCCGAGACCGTCTCCACTTGCTGAAAGTAGCTCAAAATAAGTGTTGTTGAAATTAAATAAAGAGTTGGTGGTTCCGAGTTCTTTATGCTCCCCTCTCCAAACGGGATCGACTCCAAAAACTTTTGCATAATCAGTTTCGGCTTTATCTAGATCCTCTACAGCAATTATTAAATGATCTAGTGTTGATATCATATTTGCTTATAAAAGGTTGCTAGTCATAGCAATTAAAACTGTTACGGAGCCAGCCCACACTAAAGAGCGAAACGGTTGCTTGTCGGGGCCTTGTGACTCTTCAGATTTCTTATCAAGACCAAGCCCTGAAATGTATATGACTACAAACACTAATCTGGCTATTAACCAGTAAAGGGCAAGAATTGTATTTTCATCAACACTTAAAACAATTGATAGGATTGCCAGTGCTAAAAAAACAGGTAAAGATTCGCTTAAATTTTTAAGCGCTTTCCCCGCCCTTTTTGCATAACCTGTTCCAGCCTTTAATGCATTCGGCAAAATTAATTGAATAAGATATAAAAGTAACGCTAGTGAAATAAATGTAACCATGTATATAACCTCAAATTGTTATGCTTAAATTGATACTAAATTATAAATCATCGAGAGCTGATTCTAGCCAATCCATCCTAGTCTCATACCAAGCCTTCATATGATCAACCTCTTCTTGATAAGTATCAAATATAACTGGGTTAGGCCAAACATAAACACCAATGGTTTGCCATTTGTCATCATTTTCTTCCTGTGCCCATTTTAGTTTTTCTGCATATGTATCAATTTTATTTAAAATATAATCTCTGTTGTTATTAAAATATTCAAATCTATTTCTTACTGCTTCAACGAACGCAGGGTCTTCAAATAAGCGCTCGTACCAAGGGTTGTATTTAACCCACCATCCCTCAGGATATCGACTGTCTGCATAATCAACATTGCCAAAAGATAAATCAAAATCCCATAAAGGCCCCATTTTTATTTTCTCTCCAGGCATAACATTTAGAAAAATACTTGAGAAAAACATTGAATCAACATTTTTTGTTATTTCACTAATCAAAAACCAATCAATGAAACTATCCATATCTATATATTGCCTATATCCCGTTGCCTCATCTGCAAAATTTTGGCTAAACAAGTTATTTTCAAAATTAGTAATAAGATTTTCGATGTATACAAATTCATCTGATCCTGCATCAAGGCTTGGCTCTTTAATATTGATAATAAATCTTTCTGTTACAGCGCTTTCAAAATACACATCGTCTGAATCAAGGCGCTCTAATTGGTCGAGCTCAAGTAAATATCCGGTGTCGCCAATGGCAACCCTGTTGTCACTTTCTTCAACTTTTTGAGTTATGTTGTAGGTACCATTGTAATCACCGTTGATATAAACCTCTGCAAATTCTGCCTCAGGAGTCCAATCCAAATGGCTTATGTAGCCCATCTCAAAAGCAATTGTATTTCTAAGCATTGTTTTATCGGCATATTCTGCTAGAAAGAGCCATTTCTTATCATTTGGCATTCCTAGAAACTCTGCTTTATCGTCCAGCTTCATTTGGAAAGGTTTTTTCGGAAACTCCCAAGTAGAATTACCCCTTCCTCTTATCTTCATGGAGGCGCTTGGAAAATTTTCATAATTCCTGCCGCCGTCTATATTAGTATCCCCGAGCACATAATCATCTTTTGAATCTATTTGCACTGAACCATCTGTTTCTATGTACACAATAGGCAAGCCGGTAAATTTAGCCAAGTTGATTTGATAGTCCTCACTATCGCCATCTTTGTTAAAAACTTTTACATTTACTATATCTGTAAAATTGTTTCTAGTTATTCCGTTTTCCTGTTCAACATCATTAATCTGAATGCTGCTGCCTATAAATTCATAAGTTGCTGCAAGCCCATCTAGTGATATGTTGTAAGGAACTCTGCTAAAAAAAGCATTCTCAGACTGTTCTTCAAGGGCAATATCATTTTCTAGCTGATCATTGTCCTCTAGCAGAAATGAAACGCTTGATAGTTTTGGGGCTGGTGCTGGTGGCTCCATAACAATAACATCAAGGCTTGCTGTGGCAGGTTGCGTGCCTGCTTCACCAGAGCAGGTTAGTATAAATGTATAAGTTTTTGCTTCTTGCAACTGCAAACTTTCACTGCCAGCAGAAGCTTTTTGGCCATCCCAGTCGCCGCTAGCAACACATAAACCTGTATTAATGCTGTTCCAAGTTATATCAACAGTTTCATTTTTAAATATAGACTCTGATGATGAATTAAAAACCGGTATTGATGGAATAACTGGTAGCTGAACCGGAGCTGGATCTGAAGATGAGCCTGAGCCGCCCCCGCAGGCTGTTATAAGAATAAGCAAAGCAAAGCTAGATAATAATCGGTTCATTGATTTATAGAATTAATATGGCTATATAGTAATTCACTTTGCAGGGTATGCAAAAAAAAATTGAGTGTAACCTTTACTTCTCATTCAAGTAATGATAAGTTTGCGTTACATTGATTTGTTTGGAGAGCATTATGGACGAACTAACAGGTTTAATTGCAGTTGGAACAGGATATGTAGCAATACTTATGCCTGTTTTATTGCTTTGGGTTATTTTTTACTATGTAACTAAAGGCGACAAGGCTAAATATGATGCAATGGTTGAAATATCTAAAAATTTAGAAAATGAGTCAGATATAAAAGATCTTTTGGAAAGCTTTAAAGAAGAAAAAAAGCCAATAGATTATAAACGCAATGGTGCCATTATTATTTTTGTAGGCCTTGGATTGTTTCTATTCGGGACAGTTTCTTCAATCAATATTTTAAAGGGCATTGGTTTATTAGTAGGAACAATCGGGATTGGTACTTTGATAGCTGGATACTTATATCCAAATGATAGTGTTGGTCTTACAAATGCTGTTGAAAAGTTTGAAGAATAGCTAAAAGGAGAAATTTATGACTTATACAAGAAAAGAAGGAAGAAATTTATTAACGTACTTAGGGCTTATGCTCTCATTGGTTGGTGTTGCTCTTTACGATCCTCTAGGGGTTTTGTTTAAAGGTACGGGATTAATAGTGATTGGCATGGGTTTAATTTGTATGTTTTTTGGGTATAAGAAGGATATAAATGAGGTTGAGCTGGTAAATAAAACTGTTGAAAACTTTGAGAAAAGGGAGAGAAGCTAATGAACCCCGAATTGATAATTCCCGTATTGGGAATAATGACAGGAATAATAGTACCTGTATCGGTTTTTATTTGGTTATATCTTGAGAGCAAAGATAAAAATAAAACCATACTAGAAATATCTAAAAATATAGATGATCCTGAAAAAATAGAAAGCTTAATAAGCATGCTAGATGAAAGAAAGAAGGAACCAATTGATTACAGAAGGACTGGCGTAATTACAATTTTTACTGGCATTGGTCTGTTTCTCTTTGGTGTATTTTTTCTTGGATCAATCTTAAAAGGAGTTGGGGCTTTAGTCGCTGCCATTGGGGTGGGTCAAATTCTTGCAGGATATTTTTACCCCAACACGAGCGAAGAAATTAATAAAGCAGTCGACGAATTTGAAAAAAGATAAGCCATAATTTATGAAACTAATTACTGAAAAAAACTGGTCGGATCTATCTAATGCGTTGGGCGTTGGCATTGGTTTTTTAAATTTCTACATCCTCTATTATTCTTGGAATTTTTCTTGGGAAATTAGCTTTGCCGTCGCTTTTGCTCTTGGGTTTCTTGCCAGCATTGCTTTTGATGATTATTTGGGCAAGAGATTTGAAAAAAATGAAGCTAAAAAAATTACTGATGCTGCCGAAGAGTTTGAGAACAATGACTTATTTTAGAAGATTTTTAATACTTCTTATTTGCGGCATAACTCAGATATTTTTTGCAGTTTACCTTTTGCTTGTTTGGTTTTCTTTAGGAGATTATAAAGAATATAAAAATGGGTAAGCATCATAAAAATCTATTAAATAATCTTGCGGAACTTCGTATGGCGAAGGGGCTAACTCAGCAGGCTTTATCGGACAGTGCAGAGGTTTCAAGAAAAAGCATTAATGCCATAGAAAATGGTATTTATGTTCCATCAACGGTTCTAGCATTAAAGATAGCTAAAACGCTTGGGTGTTCTGTTGAAGATATTTTTAAGCTTCCAGAATAACCATATAATAACAAGGAGTAAGGCGTATGAGTAAATTAGCTATGGAGATTCTAAATGGAAAACAAGAAAAAAAATGTTGGTAATTCTGGTAACTGGGTTGGTGTTGGCACTGGTGTTGGCGCTGCCATTTTTGCTTTAACAGGAGAGCCTGTTTGGATTGCTATAGGTGTGGCGCTTGGTGCTGCCATCAGCTGGACTTATAAGAAATAAACCAATGAAGAAGAATAACTTCATGTTGTGGTTTGTTGTTATATTTACAATGTTTTTGTACTGGTGGTTTCTCAATAGATAAATAGCACATGAGGCTGATCAAAACTATTTTAGGCTTTCTATTTAATCAGCTTAAGCTAATCTCCCCTCTTTTTCTGCAATCGAGCAACTTAAAGAAAGTATTCAATTATTATCAAGTTCCAGGCCTATTTGAAACCTCTGGCCAGCCAAATAATAAACAACTCATATCAATTGCAAATGGTGGCTATGAGGTGGTTATAAATCTAGCTCCAAATACTACAATTGAGGGAAGGGTAATTAATGAAAAAGACATATTAAAGTCTAACAACATTACTTATATCCATATTCCCGTTGATTTTAATAATCCGCTTGATGAAGATTTCAATAAATTTGTTGCTGCCTTGGAGGAGAATAAGCATAAGAAAATTTGGGTTCATTGCGCGGCTAATATGAGAGTTTCTGCTTTTGTTTTTAAGTACAGAAGAGATGTTTTAGGCTTGTCTCAAAAAAATATTGAGCGAGATTTGAAAGCTATATGGATCCCTAATAAAGCCTGGAGTTTTTTTCTAGAAAGATAATTAACGCCATCTATTCTATCTTTCATGCCTTGCAACAATCTTCCGTTTAATTGAACTTTTAGTTAATTTAATAATCTAAATGAATATAAACAATAAGGAGGCTTTATGAAGATAAAACTATTTGCCGTTTTGTGTGCAGCTATATTTGTTGCAGATGTGTCTGCTGAGATGAGTCAAAAAAAGAAAAAAATTAAAACTATTGAAGATGTAAAAGAGCTCCGCTCTCATAGAATTGCCATGATGGCCGAAAGGTTGGATTCTGATGAATTGAACCCAAAACAAAAGCGTATGATAAAAGAAAGAATTTCTGCCCTTTCTTCTAAACCTCTGCCAACCCAAGAGCAAATTGATTGGGCAATAAAGAATAAAGACTTAAAAAAGATTATGCGCAATTACCGCAAAGGCATGAAAAAACCAATGGGCAAAAGGAGAGATAACGTTATTGGCTAAATAACTTTTATTTTTCGCAGCAAGAACACTTGCAGCAGCTACAACATGTACACATGCTATGAGTATAGTATAAAAATTTTAATATCGCATCCTTGATTAGTTTTTACTATTTTAGCGAAGGATGGCGTCATAGAAACCTCTTTCATTAAGCTCTCCTGGTATAGGAAACAACATCAAGATTGAGACTATATATGCAATCAAAATGTATCTTGGGGTTTTATTCTTAAGAAATATATTTTTAGCAAAAATAAATAACACAGGGGCAAGAAACAACATGCCGGTCAGATAAAGCATATAGGCCATATATCCAGAAATATTTCCCATGTTTAATGCGTAATAAATAACATCAATAAAGCACCAAAGCGCATAAAAACAGACATAAGCAAATGCATATATTTTAAGCGCTTTGTTTTGATCTGGTTTGTTTTTAAAAAATAGGTCTTGTATCAGATAATAAATAACTGGAATTATTAATAAAACCAAAAAAGAGCGACTTAAGGAGTAATTAGAAGCTATATGATTTAGCTCTATTATAAGTATTTGTATGATTGTTAATATAGAGTAAATTTTACCCAAAACTACTTACCTCTCTTTTTAATCAAATCGTTAATCAAAATATATATAATTGGCAGAACAATCATTAGTATAAGAACTCCACCGGGAAGGACATAAAAGTCATAATTTGGCATCCCATTCATGAAGTATCGTGCAATATCAAGGATAGTGCTGGCAGCAAAGAGACACAAAATTAACACCAAGAGAGTTACTAAATATTTTTGCATATCCTTTTGTATTAAGTTATCAATTTAGGTATTACTCCTAGTTGAGCAAGAGTACCAAAGATAATTAGCAATATAATACTAGAGATTATTTTAAGATTCTTTTTTTGAATCCACTCAAATAAGATATCTATTAATTTTCTTGTCCATTTATCAGCTTTATCCATCCATTTAATAACTTTTCTTGTCCATGTGTCAGTCATATCAATTAATATCAAGGATAGTGCTGCAATAACAAGCCACGCCAAACCATTAAGAGTCATATCTATAATCCAACCGACTGCTATCCAGTTTATTTCCATTTTGATTTATTCGACGACGGCGGAGTTTCCGTTGCAACATGAATCATTATTAATCTAATCCTTTAAAAAAACCGCCTACATTTCCTCTTAAATCTGCATCCCAGTCTGCTAACTTATCCCTCATATCAGGTTTAATGTCGCCCAAAACAATAAAGTTCTTAATTTCAAAATATTCTGGAAACTCTTTAACAAGATGGCTTTCAGAGTGATTTTCTAATCTTAATTTGGCAGCATCGCTATCTTCAAACATTTCTATTAATGTTGCTGACTTCTCATCTTCGGATAGAAACCATTCAAATCTTATGGTTTTGGGTTCTGAGCAATTAAAAACATAAGGAGAAGAATTTTCTCTCATAAATTGCCTAGTCTCATTTACGTTTTTAATAAGTCCCAGTTCAAAAATATAAGTAATTATCTTATTTTGTTTATTTAGTTCATTCATTTTTTCGTTTCTAAATCAATAATCGTAATTATTCCACTGTAACAGAGTGTCCATAACCAAATTATTGTTGTTTGTAATTTTGGTCATGAAGATCCATTATATTTTCAGCAATTGTATGTAAGTCAGTATTAAAACCTGTGTCGGCGTCATTGGTTCTTA
>Ga0213865_10000245_pt1 | contig 36050 bp, 43 predicted proteins | sample PICome_6_FD_160100 | JGI IMG/M metagenome (GOLD analysis project Ga0213865, IMG submission 160100) | Coastal seawater microbial communities near Pivers Island, North Carolina, United States - PICO282 | ecosystem: Environmental > Aquatic > Marine > Coastal | place: USA: North Carolina...
ATGCTCGTGCATTGGGACTAAAAAGAAATGAAGCACACGCCGGCAACGTAGGATTCAACCGTCATGGTAACTTTGTGTTTTATGATATGCAATCTCCTGGTTATAGTGATCGACCCAATCCAAACAACCTAGGACGCCCCGTAGACTTAATACCTGACGATGTGAAATATGATTGGACTGGTATCATGGACTATGTATGACCTGAAAGGGCGTACTAGCGTTTTATTTTACAACGTACTATATTTATTTTAAAATGGACAAATACATATACCGAGCCAAACTAGAGCGTGTTGTCGACGGCGACACTATTGATGCACTTATTGATGTGGGTTTTGACATCTGGATTAAAAAGCGTATACGATACTCTGGCATTGACACATGGGAAAGTCGCACAAGAGACTTAGAAGAAAAGAAACGTGGATTGGCTGCTAAAGCCCGCAACAAACAATTGTTAGAGGAAGTGTCTGCAAAATCAGGATATTTTAGATTGAAGAGTCATGGCGTAGGAAAGTACGGCAGAGTGCTTGGAGAAATCTTTATACAAGATGCAGAAGGAAAACAATACAACGTAAACGAAACACTTATTACTGAGGGACATGCTTATACATATCACGGTGGTAAAAAACAAATATTTAAAGGATAACGTTATGATTAATTGGATAAATGGATATAAAGCTGGAAACAAAAAAGCTAAATGGTATTTAGAACTTCGCTTAGGCACTATTACAGTGTTAGAATTAAAGTGGGAAGTTAAAAGATTCAGACTAATGATTTTAAATCTAGGTTTTGAAGTATAACTATATTTATATTAAATGAACCTTAAAGGGAAAAAATGAAGAAAAATATTTTAGCAGAAAATATGCGCAGATTCGGAACTAAGAATCTTAATGAAAATCTAAATGATTATGTATCGATTAACTATCAAAATTTAATGCGGGAGTTAGGGGAAGTATACGATGAAATACAAAATGATCTAGAAAGAGCAGGTCAATACGACCAGGTTAATTCTACTCCAAAAACAAGGAAAACAGTTTTTATCAAAGGTATTGCAGATCGTAATAATGATAGTAGTTGGCCAGCTTGGTTGACTACTCAATTTAAAACTGTTAATGTAAAAGGTCCAGTAGCTGGTCAACCACAGACACAGACTGTATCTGCTTCTGAAAAAGACGTTTCGAAGTTAGCTCAAGAATATACAGATCAATTCGCCGGCGGTAAACTTAGTGACTCTGCTAAAATGTACATAGCTAGTGCACTAGTACCTAATACTATGAAAAAATAATCGTCATGAACATATTCGATCCAAATAACAAAAAACATCTCATTATATTAAAAGAAGAAATTCTACGAGCTAAACAACTCATGTTGGAATATAATGAAGAGTCTACTTGGCAGTCAATGACTAATGCACAAAAGGAAGAAGCGTTACTAGCTGTTGATGATGACTTAGGTCCAGACTTAGCAGATGAGTATTCTTCTGAAGAGTGGTTACGAATTCCAGATGTAGTTACCAACCGAATTGATTTACGAAAATATTCTGCAGAAAAACCTGATAGACAATCAATGATGTTTACTCGTAGTTTAATACGAGGTATTAATAATAGAGTAAAAGAAGATTCTAATGCTGCAAAATTTGTTAAAGCATATTTAGGTAAAACATTGGCTAATCGTGTTGAAGATTTAACTAGCGATCAAATAAAAGACTTGATGTTTAAATTACATGATTTCCAAGCGTCGCTAAGTAAATTTGTTGCGCCTAGTCAAGATGATATAGAGCAATCTAAAAGAAACATGGCAAATATTATCAATCAGGATCGTATTGATAATCCTGGATTTAGCAGAGACTAATGCAAAAATTCATTCCTATAAAAATCAACGATAAAACTATTTTTATTAATACAGACTTAGTTCAACGCGTATATCAATTAGACGATGACGTAGTCGTAGAAATGGCTAATCATCAAGAATATATAATACTTGACACGAATGTACATGTTTTTATGGATCGTTTTAAACAGTAACATATTTATATAAAATAAAGGTTAATATGACATCTAAAGAAATTTTTGAAGAAATAGAGCAGCATTGGGACACATTCAAAGAAAACCATGATCGCTTTTCAGAAAAACAAGTTAAAGCTGCAGGAGTTAGAGCTCGTAAAGCAATCAATGAAATAAGAAAATTAGCAAGTAAATACAGAAGCACGCAATTAGCAGAATCTAAACAAGTATGAGTAATACATTAGAACATATTATACGAACTACAATTAAGGATGTATTGAGTGAACAAGAGTCAAATGTTCAAGCAAATGTTTTTAATGATTCACATAAAAAGTTTTTAGGAACTTTTGCAAATGCAGGATCTAAACATTTAGGAATAATATATTCTGTATCTGATATTGGAATTCGTGAATTTGTTTCTAGATCAGGAACACAATATAATTGTACTCCAGAAATTTTATTATCATTGTTACGAGGAAAATATATAAAAATAGTACCATATACCGGATATGGTCGTGACACTGATTATACCATTGAATTGCAATTACCACTCGAATCTGTACAGCAGTATGCATCGTTAGCTGCTAATAAAGATAAAGATGCTGCAGCAGGTGAAGGCGCTACGGATACTGGCACGTCTGGCGGTGGAGGTGGAAGCTTTGGAGGCGGTGGCGGTGGCTTACCGCCACTAGGTGATGTCGGTGGTGATGATTTAGGAGCTGATATTCCAGGGGATGATGCAGCTGCTGTTCCTGCAGAAGGCGAACCACCTGCGGAAGGCGAACCACCTGCAGAAGATACACCTGATGAACCTGATGTAGAAGTAGCACATGTTGTCAAATATGGGGACTTATTAAAAGAGTCGGTAAAAATTACCAAACAATTGATGTCAGAAGCATCAAAATCAAAAAAAAAAGTTCTAAACTAAAAGACGTTAAAATACATCTAGACAAATCTAGAATACTTAGACGTGTTCCGCGTGAATTTATATATCAACTAAAACGTGTTATACATAAAATGCAAGGACGAACATTTAATGCTCGTGAACAAGAACGACTAATTGCTGATATATTAGATACATTACAGTTAAATTTTAAGTTAACGTCTAAGCAAATACATTTAGCTTACGAATTTCATAGAAATCAGAAAAGATTGCAGAAATTTTTAGACGATAAATAATTTTGATCTTTGAAATTTATTATCTATATTATATATAAGTTATAAATCATAAAAATCAATTTAAATATGGCGTATTATACCGCAAAAGTTCAACTAACAACGTTGACAGATACCGCAAACGGTACAAAAGAAAAGAAAGCAACTGAAATGTATTTAGTTGAAGCAATGTCTGTGACAGAAGCTGAAGCAAAAGTCGTTAAAGATTTCCAAGGTGTTACTATTGACTTCGAAGTTAAAGCAGTAACTAATAGTAAAATCATTAAAATCATCGACTAATGTATAATCCAGGAGAAACTGTTATAGTAACACAAGACGACGTTAACAAAGTTGGTGTAGTTATCGATCAATACAAAGTAAATAAGCAAACTGTATATGATGTTCTATTGGAAAATCGTAGTGCGTTGTGTATGATTACCACTGCACCTAAACATACAACTAGAATCAATAGAAGTCTTACTAGTAATTTGTCGATTGACAATGGCGGACCTATAGAAGCTAAAGTTCCATATCGTGAATTAGTAGAGACTGAGTCATTACCGATTACAAAATCATGAATCAACAAGAATTAACAGAAAAAATTACAGAAAATTTGACAAGTTCCGACAGATTTGATAATTGGGACAAGTTAACACCGGAAGATTCTGATTATATGATGTATAGTCCAACTCCTGTTGGGTATAATACCACTGCTGAGCAAAGATATTTAATGCAAAATCTATTAATCGGATGGAATTATGAATCTATACTAGACGTAGGTTGTGGAAGAGCTGATTTATATGGCTTTATCAATGATTTTTATACAGAGTCTGCATATTCATATCATGGAATAGATCATAATCCAATTATGACAAATATAGCTAAGCAAAAATATGACATAGAATGTTTAACTAATCCATTTGAATCTGCAAAATTACCAGAAACATCATGGGTTGTAGCAAATGGATTATTTACTCAGCGTCGATGTGAAACTGAAGATGAAGATTTACAAAAATTATTCGAAGATTTAGATTTGCTATACAATAAAGCAACTAATGTCGTTTCATTTAATCTGCTTAATCCAATAAACAACACTCATCATGAAGGGTTTTTTTACGTCCACCCAGGATTAGTGTTGGATATGTTAATAGAAAAATATCAAAATGTTGTTTTACGCAACAATTATTCAAAAGACGTGTATACAGTAACAATTTATAAAATATAAAATAACAAATGACAAAAAGCGTTAACCAATCATGGTCAGTGAGCCAAAAATTCAGAACTCGTTATGGCTCGACATGGGCAGATTTAGACTTTTTCTTTAAAGATAAAGTATCTGCAGAAAGTTTTAAAACAGATCCAATGAATACCAATATTGGATCATTGCAAATTGCAGGAACTTCGATTCCTTTTAGATATAAAGATTTAATTAACTATGCTAAAAAGGCAACTAAGCTAGGAGGTGCAACACACCGATCAGATTTGTCAGAAAAATTTGACTTTGAAGTACGATCCAAGAATATTCAGCTGAATAGACAAGAAATTAACAGATTACGTGAAACATTAGACGATGCATTGGTAACTGTGCAGCGTTCTTATGAGTTAGGTTTATATTTATAATAAAGAAACATGGATACATATGTATACCTTTTTCGAAATGACTCTTCCAATGAACCAATTGGTCGTGTACAGGCAACGGGATTGTTAGACGCACGAAGAAAAGTCGGTTTAATTAAACGATTAGACATTGACTTAGTTGATAATTTATATATTATAAAAAAACTTAGCGACCATGAACAACAAAATAAAAAATATCCACGTTAATTATTCGGAATATTGTTATTTTGATTATCTATCTGACTCAGAAGCTATAGAATATTTTTTTCAATTATTTGAAGGAATTAATACTAAAGAAAATTTAGATTTAAACGGATTCTTTGATCAAATTAACGAAGAATATAACATACAAGATGAACCGGTAGTTAGATTAAAAAAAGATATCCCAGATCACTCAAACAGAGTAGACATCATGATTGATGATGAATATTTACTAGTAGAGTCTAATAGTCTTAAAGCAATACGCATTGTGTTAACTAAATTTATGGAGTCTGGGTATGTGATGAGTCGTGACGTCAAATCAGAAAAAATGTTTAAAGCAGACAAGACTACTAGATATCTTCGTGTATTCAATATTATCGGACAAATACCAGGACTAAGTCTTAGTTAACGCCCCAAATAACAAGTTATAACGACATCTACTAAATCTTATTAAAATGGCAAAGAAGAAAAGTAAAATACCGGCATATGTGCTTAAACAGTTCGAAAAGGCTATGTATAAAGCTGGAGACAAGGTAATTATTAAATGGTTAGGACAAATAAAGACAGGTTATGTTAAAAGCAGTAAAGAAAATAATTGGGGTCGTAGCTACATGGTTGAAGTGGAAGAAAAAGGACTCAAACCAAACGACGATATCACCCGATATCCTTGTGGAATTGAAATCAAAGGGCATCGAACTCAATATGACGTCGGACTCATACTCCACGACAGAACACAAAGCGGAGATTGGCCAACGAGTCAAAGAATTTATGAAAACTCCGGAAGCGACAAGGCTTCGCAGCGAAATGACGATTCGAGCAGCAGAGGACATGATGATAGCAATAGTGGAAAAAATGGAGTCGGAGGATCATCCAATACACACAAAGATGTTGCTAAGCCTAGCTCTACACGAAAGCGCACAAGCAATGCAAACTCATCAAGCAAAGATCTTGATAATGCAGTAAATCGACAAAAAGATTTCTTAAAGGGATTTGTTAAGGATTAATATTATAATGTTCTTTGGGCATTAGCATAATATTCTACACCATATTTTCTGGCTTTTTCTAATTGTATTCTAGCCGCGTCTTGATATAATTTAGTTTTTTTATAATTTTTACCTAAAAGTTGTTTAAGAACATCTACAGTAACTTTACCCTTAGTAATATCTGCTAATAATGGTTTAGTTATATCTTTTAATAACGCAGATATAGTTATATCACCACGCATAGCAGCACTTCTCAATTGTTTTAATAATTCTTTTTCTTCTTTTGTTGAAGCTTTAACTAATGTTTCAAAGCTTTGTTTTCCTGATAAATAAGTCATTAACTCTATTAAAGCTCCTTCTTGTTTATCTTTTTGGTTGCCCCGAACTAATCTTATGAATGGTTTACCTCCAGAAATGATAAATTTAAATAATATGTCATAAACTGGAAATGCCTTTTGTAATATCTTACTTGTTCTTAATCCAACATATTCCCCTTTTCCTCCTTTCCATATCAATCTAAATAATCCTGGACCTAATAGTACTCCTAATGCAATCATTAAGTTAGTTAGTTCGTAACCGAAGATTTTCGAATTCTCACCCTCATCACCAAGACTATATATAGCACCGTCATCAGTATCTTGGCCAAGCCCCCCGGATTCTATACTACCTAACCACCATTCTGTATATCCATATTCATTGTAAGCGTTTTCTTTAGTCATAGAAGGTTTATTTTCATCTGCCCACGCATCAAATGATTGTTTTTGTTTTTCTGTTAATTTATCATACGTAACTGGGAAATCTTTATCATCTTCAGTTAGAAATCGTTTCCATTCTGTTAAATATTTTCTTTCCATAATATTACTTTTGTTTTTTTATTTGTTTTTTATTAATTAAATTGGCAATAGTTGTAATAAATTTAGGACCAGGGCCTATTTTATCACCAATTGGTAAGCCAGCATTTTTTAGTTTGTTAAACAATAATTTAAATGATCCCTTTCCTTGTATAGGTTGCCCATTGTATTTTGCAACACCTCCAAAAAAGTATTTACCAAATGCCTCAGCTGTTGTGTCGCCAAATGACCAATCCTTTTTTTGTTTGTAAAATCCATTGTCTATTAGAAATTGTTGTATATCCCCGGCATTTGAAGTTACGAGATCAACTTCTAATTGTTTAACTAATGGAATCGCATCAAGTGATTTTTTTGAATATGTTGGTATTTTTTGTTTTTGATTCATTAACTTGTCTAATTCATTTTCAACTTCAGTGTAACTCATATTTTTAATGTCATCACTTACATTAGCGTCTTCCAATGCTTGTGCGCATGCAATTGCTATTTCTTTGCTTTCTATTGTTGCATTGAAATCTTTTTTATCTAATCCCAGGTAATAATAAATTTTTATCCATGCTTCAGTTAAATCTTTTTTAATCACTGACTCGGTACCAAAAAACATTCCCAACGTTAACGCGCCTTTACCTAACGCTGTAATAACTTGTTGAATTGTAATTAATCCTTTTTTTAATGCGTACTGTATATAAAATATTGCCATTGCAGCTCGGCCTGATGTTACTTTGGATACTAACGCAGAAAATGATTTGCTAAAATACTTTTTTACCTGATCTGTTGTTGCTGCAACAGTTGCTTTAGTAAAAATTGTCTGTACAGATTTAGGATTTGATATGATGTATTCAACTGCTTGTTTTTCTTGTCGTGTTAATTGCTGTAATGCTTTTTTCTGAATATTTTTAGTGTTTTTAACATTTTTAAAATAACTTAAAACTTTATTCCAAGATTGTTTTCCTAATTTTAATACAACTGGTGCATATGCATCTATAAATCTCATTGCTCCTAACATTGCTAATGTCTCAACAACTGATACCCCGGCTTTATAATAGTCTTTGTCGTCAAATACATATACTGCGGCATCTAATAATCCTAATAGTCCATATGCTAAATATCCTGGTCCACCTGGTATAAAAATAGCAATCATTTGTGCTGCTTGTATTATTTCATGTGGGTGATTTACTACAAAATCTGCTAAATCTTTTCTTGCTTGTGATTGTTTTTCTGCATTACGCACAAGTTCAGCTGCAGTGTAATTGCCAGATAATCCGTAGTCAGATTGACCCGGCATTAAATTATCTGGTTTTTGTTCTTGAACAAAGTTTAATTCTTCTCGTATAATCGATTCTAGTAAATTTGCGGATTCTTGCATATTAATAAATATCGGTAAAATATAATTCGTGATTCATTAGGATATATGCAAAATTTTTCTTATATTTATATTATAATTAAATAGTTAAACAATTAAAGTTATGAAAAAGTTATTATTATTATCTGTGTCGTTATTGATTACCGCTGTGAGTTTTTCACAAATGTCAGAATCAGATCCAATGTTAAATTTCTTTATATCAAAGAATAAAAAAACAATAAAAAAATATTCAATTGATTCTATAGAATTAACAATTGTTAATCAGATTAACAAACTTCGTAAATCTAATGGATTAAATGAACTAGAAATTGATATTAATTTAAATACATATTGTAGCGCACATTCGCAAAATCAATTAGTATCTAATGAAATATATCATAGTGATATACAATCTAATAGTATTACGTCTGAAAATTGTTATATATTAAAAGTGTTTGGAGGCTGGTGGCCGTTGGATTTAAAACAGTTATCTTCAAAGATATATGATAGTTGGATTACTTCTAAACTTCACACTAGAAATATGTTAGTTAGTGGTAATACTATAGGTATAGCAATAGAATTATACCCAATTAATTCAGGTGCTGGATATGATATTTCGTCTACCATGGTAATACGATAACAATTATCCCCAACTTGGACAGCCGGTCGATCTACCTTTAAATACAGGCATAGGAGCTCCTCCCGATCGGCTTCCTCCACCCATTTTCTTAATACCAGTCCCAATCTTTTTAACACCTCGTTTAAATTTACGTTTCATTCCTGTCCAATCTACTCCTGCGGGGAATTGAACATCTATTAACATTTCTGGTGTACCACCTACTAGAAAATCTTGTATTACTTCTTGTTTAGCAAGTAACTCCGGTATTCGTAATTGTATTGTAAACGCACATGTAGATTGCCGATATTTGGCATATACTGATTCATATTCTTGTTTTAATTGAGGGGTCGATCGAAGACCATAAAAACGTTGAGGAGTAATTTTTGGATCACGAGCATATGCTTGTTGAAACAATGGACCATAATCCTTTATAGTAATTTGTGTGCCATCTGGTAACTTACCTCCAACACTCATCCATTCAGGACCAACATTTGGATATAAAAATTGTTCCGATGGACCTTCAACGTCAAACTCATTCAATGTGTCATTGTTTTCAATTAATTCTTTCATTTTAGCAATCATTGCATTGTATCTACCTGTTGCCAATGGTATATTGTTAGCTTTATTAGATCTTCTACGTTTATCGCCATATGTAGTATTTACTGTGCTAGTAGAACTATATGCTGAGTATTGAAATGATATTATTTCCATATCCGGCACATCGGTATTTACTTGAGCTTTAATTGCTTCCACTTTTTGTTGATATTCTTGTATAAATGCTGCAGCTGCTTGAATTTGTGCATTCAATGCAGTTTCTGCTTGTGATGATACACTTATACTATTGTCAGCAAACATAGATCTACCCATGGCATTACGCTGTTCGCCTTGTGGAATGTTTAATGGCGGAAAACAAAATATTGGAGAACTAATATCACTCATGGTAGCTTCCTTCGTTATCTCGGTGTATTCAGACCAACCTGATTTTATTTCTGACATTTGATTTGTTATCGAAATACTCTTTGCAGCCATTATTGCTTTTGAAAAGTTACTCAATGCTTTTTTACCTTCTGCATCTATTACAGATTTTTGTAATGATGAAATGACATTTGTTTTAATTTGTGATAAATTAGCACCTGACTTAGTCATATCAACTTTTAAGTCACCACCATCCGTATCAACCGTCAAAATTTTAGCTAATCCTGCATCTTCACCACTAAATATATCAACAAAATATTCTAATATTTCTTTTACTGAACTATAATATTCAGCGTCTTCCCAAAAACTATCTCCAGCTTTATCCAGTTTAACATTTGTATTTGAACTATTTTTAATTTTGTTAATTACAATTTTAACATCACTTCCAATTAACATTAACTGTTTAATAAAGTCACGTACATCATCGGAGTCAGTAAACGACAATCCTTTTGCATTATATGCTTTTATTTCTTGTTGTAATTGTTGAATATATTTTTTTAAATTATTAGCTATATTTGTGTCACTATATAATTGAGGCACGGTAATTATTTGTTCTAAGTTTGTTAATGCTTGACTAATTGTTCCTAAATCTTCTTTCTGATCTTTTTTCTTTACTTTAGGTTGCTTGGCGCCACCAAATACAATATTATCAAATACCCATGCTTTGAGAGATGCTCTAGTTTCTTTAGAATCGTTTTTTGCAAACCAAGCCATCATAGCTTCATACTCAGGCATATTTAAAAAAGATCCTCCAGATTTAGCATCTACTTCTTTGACAAATTTAATTATCAATTCTAACTTAGCTTTTTCCCAAGTCTTTTTTCCGCCTTCAGACCAATCAGTTAAATCTTCATTTTGTTCTGTTAAGAGTTGTAATATATTATTAACATTGGATTCGGTTAAATTCTTAACCCCAAATCTAAGCATATTTTCTGCTAAAATACTTTTCATTTATTTCCTATTAAGTTTCTTTTATATAAATATAACTGTTTACTAAAACCGATCTATTAGGATTTCTGCATTTTTTTTCTTATATTAATAATATAAAATTAAAAGTTATGATTAGATTTGGTTATGCATGTAACAACATGACATTAGGCAAGGCAGGTATTCGCACCGGCCGGACAATGATTCAACGCATCTTCGAAAAAGGTGGTATGCCTTTAGCAAGCGAGCGCAGTCTGCTTAACGCAGAAGATTTACTCCCTATACTCAAATGGAATTTAGCCCATGGCATTCGACTCTTTCGCATAGGCAGTGAAATGTTTCCTCGTTGGAATCATTACGAGATCAAGGACTTGCCTGACTATGATCGTATCTGTGAGGTGTTGCAAGAAGCTGGCGACTTTGCTCGCGAGCATGGTATTCGACTTACTACGCATCCTGGTCCTTTCCATATATTAGGTAGCCCCGATCCGGTTGTGGTTGACAATAGTATTCTCGGCCTCGAACGTCATAGCGAAATGTTTGATATGCTTGGCTATGCTCCTAGCTTCGACAACAAGATCAATATTCATATAGGTGCCGCTTACAATGATAAGCCGGCTACTATTGCACGATGGATCAAGAATTATTATAGACTATCAGAATCGTGTCGTGCTCGTCTTGTTATTGAGAATGACGACAAGGCATCTATGTATTCCGTTCGCGACTTATACGAGATGGTGCATTCTGCTACTGGTATTCCTATTACTTTTGACTATTGGCATCATACTTTCAATACCGGTGACTTATCTGAGGAGGAGGCATTCTTCATGGCTCGTGAAACTTGGCAGAAGCATGGTGTTACTCAATGCACTCATTACAGCGAGTCTCGCAGACGTGAGCAGCAACGAATTATAGAAGGCATTTGCGAGAAGCACAATATTGCTTGGGACGATCTCCCACAATGGCCTACCTTTGCTAAGGCATACAAAGAGTTCAGCAAGATCAAAGAGCAAGCTCATGCAGATTATATATTGACTACTCCTAATACTTATGGCGTAGACAGCCTGGATGTTGTGGTTGAAGCTAAGGCAAAAGAATTGGCTTTGCAAAATATCAATGTAGAGTGTTGTCAAACACCATTAATCCTAGACTAACATATTTATATTAAATAGTATTAATATTATAAAAAGGTCACAATGGCAGAATTTCGTTACAAAAACAAACTAACTGATGACATCGAAGATGCAAAGGAAATGGTTAGAACAACAGGCAAAATGCTAATGGAAGGTAAAATTGATAAAAAATCAGCAGTTGATAATTTAGCAAGAGCATTCCGTAAATTAGAATCAGCAAAGTATTATATCGACAGATCATAATGAAACGCTTTTTTCCATATGTTGTATTCTCAGCATCCATAGGTTTAGCCGGAACGGCTGCATATTACAGTGTATTTGGACTTAGCAAATTATTTTCAGCTCAAGCAACCGCGGTTATTATAATGGCTTCAATATTAGAAGTTAGCAAATTAATAACCGCTTCTTATCTACACCAACAATGGAAATCCGTATCCGTGCTTTTAAAGAGCTATCTGGTAACAGCTGTATTCATATTGATGTGTATCACTTCATTGGGTATATATGGCTTTTTAGTTTCTGCATATCAGGAAACAGCATATGAACTTGCAAATCAAGAATCTCAAATTTCAGTTTTACAATTAAAGAAGCAAAGATATCAAACCGCGGCCAATGATATTAGAACTGAAAAGGAATCATTAAATAAAAATATTACAGAATTGACATCTGGATTATCTAATAACGTTATACAATATACTAATGCTGATGGGGAAGTTATAACAACAACTAGCTCAGCAACCAGAAGAGTATTAGAAAAACAATTAGATCAGACAATATCTAGAAGAGACACATTATACAGCCGAGAAATTGCATATTCTGACTCAGTTAGCAACTTAGATCAACAGGTGCTCAAAATACAAACTCAGAGCAAAGTTTCGGCCGAAGTAGGCCCTATTAAATATGTAGCACAACGTGTAAACCAACCAGTTGATAGTGTTGTGAATTGGTTTATACTACTTTTTATATTTGTATTTGACCCATTAGCAGTTATGTTATTAATTGCATCAAATCGATTATTTTCAACAAAAGACCCCCTGTCTGAGGTGATACCAGAAGTTGCAGAGGAGGAGAGTAAAGCCGAGCGGGTTAAAGCCCCAACTCCTCCAACTTCGCCAACTATAGACACACCAGAAGATTTATATCAAGAAAAACAAAAAGAAAAACAAAAACGAGTTATAAGATCAGAAATAAAATAAAAAAATGAAAAGAAACAAAGTTACAAAAAATAATGGTTATAAAAAATTACAGTGTAAATACTGTGATCGAATATGTCAAAGAGTTGATGTTAATGCTACTAAAGTTACATGTTGGAAATGCACTAGTGATCTAGTAAATGGCAAAGTATTGGAATTACGAAAATAATTTAATATTATAATAATATGTTAGAAGCAAATCAAATAAAAGAAAATTGGGAAAACTTTCGAGAAGAAATCGATTTACAGTTTCCTACAAGAGCCAAACAAATTCACAAAATGTATGATGACTTTGAAGAACGAATCGCAATGATGCCGGCGTCTTCGATAGCACATTATCATAACGCATTTGCAGGAGGTTACATAGACCATGTACTTCGTGTAATGAATTGCACTCATGAATTATATAACTTATGGAAGAAACTAGGTTCAGATATGTCAGGTTATACATTGGAAGAATTAATGTTTGCAGCAATGCATCATGACTTAGGCAAAATAGGATTTCCAGGAGATGGTAATGAAGTTTACCAAGTAGAGACTTCGGATTGGCACAGAAAGAATATGGGTCGAATGTATAAGCACAATGAAAATATTCCTTTCTCAATGGTACCGGATCTTTCTGTATGGCTTCTACAAAAATATGAAATACCAATGTCTTGGAACGAATATCAAGCTATTAAAATTCATGATGGAATGTATGATGAAGCTAATAAACCATATTTCGTTGCAAGAAGTGCTCAAGCTAAATTGAAAACCAATATGGCTGTTGTTTTACATCATGGTGATCATATGGCTGCTCAGATAGAGTATGAGCGATGGAAAAATCATAAAGCAGGAACTCCTACCAAAGTATCCGAAAAAAGCAAAGCAACTAAAAGCACAGCTATAAAAAACTTAGCAGAGAATAATCCAAATATAGGAAGTTCGATTGCGGATATTTTTAAGGATATATCATGATACCATTTATTATATTAAGTGTATTGTTTTTAGGAACAACTGCATATTTTGCTTATCGAGCTTTTGTATTAGCAGGAGTTTTAGCAGATCAAGAAGAATATTACGAAACCGTTTCACAGACAAATGAATATATGTTTATGAGAATTCGACAAACTCATGAAGCAATGCAACGCATTGATCGGTTAGGTGCATTTGAAAAAGATGATGAAACAGGATCTACTTTTGAATTATTAAAACAAGTAGTAGACGAACTAAAAGAGGAATTTGATGCCCCGGAAGAAAAAGAAGAGTAACGCATATTATACACGTATTCAAGACGTAGCTATTTGTGCTTATAATAAATCAGATAGTGCAGCACAGCGAGAAAAGATATATAGAAGATTTATATATCCACCATTTATGAAGCTTACAGAAAATTTAATTAACAAAGTAAAGCCAACATATGTATTACAAAAATGTTCATTTCAAGATTTACAAACAGATATAGTTACATACCTAACTGCACGTTTAGAAAAATTTAAACCTGAGTCAGGTAAATCATATTCATATTACACTCGAACAACTTTTAATTATCTTATTGCTGAAAATCAAAAAGCATATGTTAAAGTAAAACAAAATAGAGAGCCAATTGATTTAGATGAACAAAGAAATATTCCTACTGAAATGCATAATGATGATATGACAACAGTACTAAAGTATTTTATGGATGAATATATAGAATATTGTTATGACAATCTAAATTCAATCTTTACTAATCCAACCGATATTCATGTTGCCGACTCTATATTGCATTTATTTGAAGAACGTGTTAACATTGAAAATTATAATAAAAAAGCACTTTATATCTATATTCGTGAACGTACTGGTCTTCAAACTAATAACATTACCAAAGTAATCAAAGTTTTAAAAAATCTTTACGAAACAAAATTTAAACAATACGCCGATACCGAATTCATAAAATTACCTTTTTGATATTTATTATTAAAGGATTCATGTATGGACAAGAATGAAGAAATATTCAAAGGTACCAGTTTTGCTGACCTAATGCATGACGTTTATCACAATTCAAAAAAGAAAGATCGACAGATCAATCAACTCATATCACAACTACAACCGTTAATTCGCAATGCGTCGGATGCTACTATTATAGTTCCACTTATTAAAGAATACTTAGATGTAGCAGTTAAAAATGACGATCATTTAGTTAAATTAACAGCGATTGTTCAACGGTATATATCTACTAGTCAAACAATTTCAGGTACAGATTCATTGTTATCAGATGAAGAAAAACAACAATTAATTAAAATTGCAGAGACTACATTAACACACGAACTTGAAGATGAATTAGAAAAAATTGAAGAAGAGGATCGTGAGATAAACCAAAAAATTGCAGAAGCAAAATCCAAGTTAAAGGATAACGATGTCACATCATGATAACGAAAATGTACAGTTTGAAATTGCCGAAGTAATAGAAATTAACAATGCATTTAAATGGGATAAAGGTATAGCTGCAGGAGCAACTATGTTTATGTGTCGAGCTCGTTCATGTACTACATATACAGATACATATGAATATGATGTAGTTCCGATGAGTAACAGAAAAAGTGAAATTCCAGTAGTTGGGGAAATAATACTAATATGTCGTACTGTTAATCGAGCGTTACGAAGAAAAAAAGATAAAGCTGAATCTTGGTATTATATTCAAACATTGGATTTACAAGATGGTGTAAATAATAATCGTTCTACTGGTATGACTGCTACTGCGCAGGAAATTGCAAAAAATGATCCACAATATATTCCTGCCGGCACAAATTTTGTTGATACGAAGATATCACATCTTCAACCATATGAAGGAGATATTATATATCAAGGACGTTGGGGTAACAGTATTAGATTTGGTAGCACTATATCTACAATACCAGACGATGCTTATTATCATAAATCACCAACATGGACAGGAGATATAAATGGTGCTCCTATTACAATATTATCAAATGGTCGGGTAAATTTAGATAATAAAGAGTTTGTTGTTGAAGATATTGAAAAAGATAATTCGTCTTTATATTTAACAAGTACCCAAAAAGTAAATAATATAACATTTAGCACAGTGGCTCCAAAACAATTTAATTCATTTGCTGGTTCTAATTTTATCGGCATTGCAGATAGAGTAATGTTACGGGCTAAGACTGATCGTGCAGTTATTGATTCACAAAAAGACATATTATTGAATACACCAAATCGTGTTAATATAGGCGGAGATACTAATTTAGCTCCAATACCGCAAGGAGATATTTTGCGGGATATATTAATGGATATAGCTCAGATATTACAATCAGGACATATAGTTCAAGGTTCATTAGCTACTCCATTAGCACAAAGTAAAATAACAGGATTACTATCAAAAATATTTAAAATGAATAGTACTAATTATTCAATAAAAAAGAATACATAACATGGCATTAACACCCCCTTTCGATCAAGCAGTCAAACCTATACTAAATTTATTTGGAGAAATGAATGGTAAAGTAGGTGAGCTTCAAAGTAAATTGCTTGATCAGTTAACTGAGTTACAAAGCAAAGTAACTGATTTGCCTGACGACATTAAATGTAGCGATCCTAGGATCAATGATATAAAGCAAGACATACAACGTGTTAACGACACAATATCAGATATACAAACAATGTTTAATAACATACAAAACGTAGTAAACATACTATTAATTATTGCAACAATTTCTGCAGTTGTAATATCATTAGCATTAATTAATGTCATACCAATACCAGAAGCTGCAGCAAAGGGAATTGAAGTAGCATCATTTGTTGTGGCTACCATATTAGGAATTTTAGGAGCTATAACTGGATTGATTGCCTTTGCACAATCAATGTTATCTAATGTATCATCGGCTTTAGGTCCTATATTAAATAAATTAGGAAGTATTTGTAATAATGAAACATTTGTTGTTAATACTGATACTGCTAATTCTATTTTAAATGACATATCAAAACAAACTGCAGGATATGGAGATATGACAGAAACAGAATTTTATCGAAATGTTAATGTGTCTGAAGATGACTTGCAAGATCGACAACAAAAAATAGAACAATTATTAGAACAACAAAGAAATTTAATTGATAACTTAATAGAAGCTCCTAGCCAAGTTATTAATGATGTTGGTGTACCTAGCACTGATATTGGTAATATTGGTGATTATTATATAGACGAAACAAACAAAAATATATATGGACCAAAAATATCCGATACGGATTGGGGAACACCAGTAAATTACTAATACATATATTTATAATAAAAAAGAATACCTATGGAAACTAAAGCACTTGTAAAAGCACTTAAAACAGCCGTACGTGAGGTTATTAAGGAAGAATTAACAGAAATTCTTCGTGAAGGATTACAATCCACAGTTACAGAATTACAAACAGAAACAAAACAACCAGGAAATACTCCAGTTGCACCTAAAACAAAAAAACGCAAAGAAACCATGTATGCGCGCAATAAGTTTGCAGATGTATTAAATGACACTGACAGTTTGCGTGAACAAGGATCATATGCTGATTTAATGAAAGAAGGAATGCCGGAAATGTCGTTTACTTCAAATGATGCTCAGGGATTTGGAATGATGCGAAATAATTCAGCACCACAAATAATGGAAGATCCTGAAACGGGTAAAAACATGAAAGTCGACCCAGTAATTGCAGATGTAATGAATCGTGATTATTCTGCATTAATGAAAGCAATAGATAAAAAGAAAAATAAAGGCGGTGCATTGTAATGGCATATCGAGTTATTTCGCCAGATGAAATAAATACCAATCAAACAGGATTAGGTATATCATATAATGGCGGAAGTTCTCGTGTATTTAAATCTATACGAATTACAAATACGCAAGCGTTAGAAAATTTAAAAAATTTATTATTAACAAGAATAGGAGAACGTTATCTTCAACCTAATTTTGGAAGTCAACTATTAAATATATTATTCGAACCTGCAGTAAACGATTTAAAACCAGAAATTGAAGATATAATTACAGAGCCTATAAATTATTGGTTACCATATATCAATATCGAAGCACTTGATATTATTACAGTTGAAGATGAACCTTCTTTGCCACATAACGTTAAAATAACATTAGGATTTTCTGTGAATGGTTTTGAAAGACAAAATATTACATTAGCAGCTAATGAAAATGGAACTATAGAAATAGGAGACTCGGATGAATAATACTAAAGATGTATCATATATTGGTAAAGATTATAATCAATTTAAAACAAATTTAATTGAATTTACAAAACAATATTTTCCGGATACATATACAGATTTTAATGAATCGTCTCCTGGTACTATTTTTTTAGAAATGGCTGCATACGTAGGAGATGTACTGTCTTTTTATGCTGACGATAATCTTAAAGAATCATTATTAGAACAAGCTTCTGAACGTGGTAATATATATGATTTAGCAAAAACATTAGGTTATAAAGCAAATAATTCAGTTCCTGCTTATGTTGATTTAAGTGTTTTTCAATTAGTACCTGCTACTGGGACTGGTGATAATGTACGTCCAAATTTTGATTATACATTATCAATTAAACCAGGAATGCGAGTCAGGCAAAGTAATGGAGCTTCAACATTTAGAACATTAGACTCAATTGATTTTGGATTTTCATCATCGATTGATACTACCGAAGTTACCATATATGAAACAGACTCGTCTACTAATCTTCCTACATATTATCTTTTAAAGAAAACAGCAAAAGCAGTTTCCGGAGATGTAAAAACAGCAAGATTTACTTTTAATAGTCCGATTGCATATGATAAAATTGTATTATCTGAATCTAATGTTATTGATATAATTTCAGTTACGGAATCAGATGGTGATAATTGGTATGAAGTTCCATATTTAGCACAAGATACTGTATTTGAAAGTGTTCCTAATTTATTAGAAAACGATCCAGATTTTGTTCAATATCGATCTAGCTCGCCTAGTTTATTAAAATTAAGAAAATCATCAAAAAGATTTATTACGAGATTACGTAGCGATAACCGATTAGAATTACAATTTGGTGCTGGTATATCTGATAATAATGATGAAGAGATTGTTCCTAATCCAGATAACGTAGGAAATGGATTAGCAGGATTTCGTCGAGGAATCGATGTAGATATAGATCCATCAAATTTTTTATATACTAGAACATATGGACAAGCACCAGCAAATACAACATTAACAGTAACATATACAGTTGGAAATGGAATAACAGATAATGTTGCTGCTGGCGAGTTAACTAAATTAGATTTTATTGAGTATGACGAAGATGTTAATAGTACTAATAATATTGGTATTGTAAACTTTGTTAAAAATAGTATAGCAATTAATAATAATAATCCTGCAATTGGTGCAAAAACAAATGATTCATTACAAGACATTAAAAATAATGCATTAGGTAATTTTGCAACACAGAATAGATTAGTAACAAGAGAAGACTATATTATTAGATCATATTCTATGCCAGCAAAATTTGGTAGTATAGCAAAAGCATACATTGTACCTGATGATCAGATTGCTCAACAAGACTTAATTGAAACTAGAATTGCTAATCCATTAGCAATGAATATGTATGTTCTAGGATTTAATTCTTCTAAACAATTAACCGAATTAAATGATGCAGTAAAAAATAATTTAAAAACATATCTAGAATATTACAGAATGCTTACTGATGCTATTAATATAAAAGATGCATTTATTATTAATATGGCATTACGATTTGAAATATCAGTATTATCAAATTATAATAGCAATGAAGTTTTATTGCAATGTGTTAATTCATTAAAAACATATTTTGATATAGATCGTTGGCAAATTAATCAACCTATAATAAAATCCGAAGTTCAAAATCTAATAGGAAATGTTCCAGGTGTATTATCAGTAGTTAATGTTTATTTTGAAAATAAGTTTGATTCTGATCAAGGTTATTCTGGTAATGCATATGATTTAGCATCAGCTACTAGAAACGGAGTAATCTATCCTTCTTTAGATCCTAGTATATTCGAAGTAAAATTTCCTAATCAAGATATCCGAGGTAGAGTCGTAAGTTCTTAATATCATTATATTTATACTAAAAGGACTATGAAATGGGCGTAATACGAAATAATCGCACAAATATTGTAGCTGGTGGATTAATATCAGCAAGTTATGTATCTGATGTATATGATGTGTTAACTGCAAATGCTGTGGAAGATATAGTATTATCTGGATCATTAGGTGTTAGTGGAAGTTTAACTGCAAATTTAACTGGTACTGCTGATACAGCTTCATATGTAACTTTGGCTCAGACCGCATCTTATGTAACTACTGCACAAACTTCTTCATATGTAGTTAATGCAATTTCAAGTTCATATATGTCAGGATCGACTATGTCTGCAACATCTGCTTCAATCGAAAGATTAGATGTACAATCTGGAATTGTATTTATTACAGGATCATTACCAACATCAGATCCAAGCAACCCAGGACAATTATGGCGTAGTGGTAGTTATTTAATGATTAGTATTTAAGGTAATTATGTTTAGAATATTTTATGCAGATAGCGATGCAACAATGTATGAGGCTAGTAGCCTTATAAATTCTAATACTGGGTTAGATGAGATTTTAGAAGTTGGTAAGCAATTGGATACTGATGGAGAAACATTAGTAAAAAGTAGATTTGTCGTTAAATTCGATATGTCTGAAATTACTAAAACTCTTACTAAGTATTCTGCAGATTTAAATTCTTGTAAATTTATGTTACAATTATTTACAACCCATGCAAAAAATTTACCTGCAGCATATACATTAGATGCAAAATTAATGGGGCAACCATGGACTAATGGAACTGGATTTGAAAATGATTCAACTGCTACTACGAATGGTATAGCTTGGGCTACGCCTTTTGATTCGTGGTCATTTACTCCAAGTGGCTCTAACACATTATCTGGTTCATCTTGGATATCCAGTAGTCAAGCTATTAATACTGGTGCACCTAGTTTATATATTTCTGGAAGTGGTAGTGGTGGAAGTTGGTTGTGGCAATCAGGAAGTGGCTTTTTTGATACTTCTTCTTTTGACTCGGTATATTTTTATCAGCCAGGTTTAGACGAAGACGAAACATTTAGTTACCGTCCAACTGATATTAACATGGATGTAACTGGTGCAATCAAAACTTGGATATCAGGTAGTGGAGGCGAAACTGTAGAAAATAATGGATTCTTGCTTAAATTTTCTGAAGCAGATGAAGCTGATGGAACTAAGACCGGGATCATTAGATTTTTTAGTCGTGAAACTCATACTATATATGTGCCTAGATTAACTATGTACTGGGATAACAGCACTTTTACAACAGGATCGTTGTCGTCGGTAGATTTAGAGTCATATTTAACATATAGCAAAACAAAACCAACGTATAAAGATACTGAGATAACTAAGGTTAGAATATATGCTCGAGATAAATATCCACAAAAATCTCCAACAAATTTATTTCCTACACAAACAGTTAAACATTTACCTTCGACTACTTATTATGCAATACGGGATGCGGCTACAGATGAGTACATAATTCCGTTTGATAATATTTATAATAAAGTAAGTTGCGATAGCACAAGTAATTTTATCTATGTAGACATGAATAGTTTTATGCCGGAGCGTTATTACCGCATAGAATTAAAAGTAATAGACGGATTTACAGAAGAATATATCGACGACCAAATTTATTTTAAAGTAGTTAGATAATGGCAATTAACAAAGAAAAATTATTAGATCCTATAGATTTAGAATTACAAGCTAAATATCAAGAACAGGGTATTACATATATATCAAATAATGATTCTGTTGTTAATAGAGATAATGCTGGTAATGTTATTTTAAAAGAAGGTGAGCAAAATCAATTATTAATAGTACAACCAGTAACTACTAAAATTGTTAATTCATCTGTAATAAAAGTTATTGATACTCAGTTTAAATATTTTAAATTTCCTGCTAAAATTGTTGAAGTCGACAATCAAGATTTAGATTTCGATATCAGTGGATTGGAACAAGATTCTGTATTTGCTAGATATAAACCAACTGACAATGTACGATTACAAGATGATGGTGGTCCAAATCAGTCCGATGTAGTACGGCCGGTACTAATACCATTTGATCGTGTAGTTAGGGGTAATATTCAAGAAAACACAAGCAAATATACCATTAATGAAGAAATTAAGAATTCTGGTGTTGATTTGCGTTTTGACATTAAAATACAACATCGATTTGATGCAGTAGATCCACAAGGAATTGGCGTATCATATTTTTATATATCACGCGAAGGACCTGATAAGTCTATACAAAAAAATTATTTAGGACCATTTGCAAATACATCTGATAAAGCACCAGATACATTTGGTAGTATAGGTACATATCAAGTTCAAACATTAAATATAAATAGAATTATAACTAATGATCAATTTGAAATTGGAGATACGTTTTTTATATCTGCAATAGGTGATCCAAATGAAAATACATCTAATACAGATTTTCATACTGTGAATAGTGAACAAACATATTGGGTAATATCAGATGCTTCAAAAAATGTAGATGATTGGAATCAGGAAATTGAATAATGTTAACGCAATATAAAAATATCGATCAAATTAAAACGTCTACAAAGTCATTGCAGGCTTCTAGATTTTTAAAGTCTAAAACTGATTTATTTACATATGTGTCAAATCAAACAGTTGTTCCTAATACTGAAATTTTAAATGATACTATTGATAATCGAATTGAGCTACATGTATATTCTGATGAAGCATGGATTAGTGGCAATCATAAAATACAATTTCAAGATACCATTCCAGAATTTAGAGATAAAAATACCAATTCTATAATAAACGTTAATAAAGCAATTGGGTTTGATTTATATAAACAGTTTGAAGATCTACAAATAACATCTGGAAATTTTAGATTTGTTTTAAACTTTTTTAAAAATTTAATAGGAAGTTTTGAACAACAACATTTACGGATTGATGAAATATCTCCAGATCGCACCGAAATTAGATTACGAGCCATTGACTCAGATAACCCGGAGTTTTTAACACAGATAACAAATTTTATTCAGAATGTAGATCAAACTAATGATTCTGTATTATATAAAACGTATTTATTAAACTTTAGTCGAAATCAATGTGTTCAATTTGTTAATAGTGTTGTTATTGGCGAATATGTATATGTAAAATTACAAGATGCATTACCAGACGAATTTCAAGAAGATTTTAAATGTTGGATTGTAGAAGAACAAAAAAATCCATATATTGATCGTGTTAATATATTAGCACAGGAAATTAAAAAAACGTTTAATCAATTATCTAACCCGAATTGGCAAGCAAATTATTCGTATAATACATCAACAGAGACAGGATTAAAAAATTGGACAGACTTATTAGGTTCTTCAATTCAAACGTCACAACAATTAGTTGATCATTATTTTTCTGGTAGTTTATCTGGAATGACTTTAAATATAGATTATTCTGATTTTAATAATTTTGTATTTTATAGTTCAGCTACAGAACGTTTAGAAAATTTTAAATATAAATTAGAATTAATTGAATATTATACGTCGCAAAGTATTGTAGTATCTGGTATATCTGGTAGTGTAGCTACGACAAATCAGTCTGATTTTAATAAACTTAAAACTAATTTAATTGGTGGATTTGATAACTTTGAACATTATCTTTATTATGAATCATCTTCGAAACTAACAACACATGATATTCCAATAATAAATGCAACAGTACCACAAGTTACTGGAAGTTATATACAACCAGTACCTAAAACAAATTCTACGGTACCTTATGCATTATATTCAACTACCAGTAGCTTATTTAAAGATTGGTATAATGCAATACAGGTGAGTGCATCATTATATGATAATTTAAATAGAAATTCATTAATATATGCAGTTCCAGAACATATAAATCTAAACCCATTATATTCGCAAGTTAGCACGTTTGTTTATATGTTAGGCCAACACTTTGATGTATTATATACATATATTAATAATATGACTCGAATTAACAGTCGAGAAGAGAATCCAAAATTAGGAATGCCTAATGAATTGTTATATTCCGTAGCTAAACAGTTTGGTTGGAATTTAACCGACGGACATCAATATCAGGATTTATGGGAGTATGCGTTAGGTGTAAATGAATCTGGAATTCCTATTACTGGATCTAATACAGTTGGTGATCCTTCTGTTTCTGGTAAAAATATGACTTATACTGTTTGGAGGCGTATTGTAAATAATCTTCCATTATTATTAAAGTCTAAAGGGACAAAAAGAAGTATAAGAGCATTACTTTCATGTTATGGAATTCCTCAATCATTTATAACAATTAATGAATATGGTGGTCCTAGACTTGAACGAGCACCTATATATGAAAAATTAAATTTTGATTACGCATTAGATTTAATTACAAATACAGCTGGTACAGTTACTGTTAATTATGATCAACCTATAGAATCAGTAGAACTTCGTTTCCGTACGGATGATGTTATAAAAAATCCTACAATGCCTAGTACTATGAATTTATTTACTATAGGCAGTAACACAGTTACATTAGATTATACAAGTGGTACTTTAGGTACTATACAAATTAATGGTAATAGTAGTAGCAATATAGAATTATTCGATGGTGGTTGGTTAACTGCATTATTAAGAAAAGATGGATCTAATTTAGAAATTGTTGCAAAAAAATCTAAATACGGTAAAATTATAGCAGCAGTTAGTGCGTCAGATGTAACATCATTTGCAAGTAGTGGCACGTTAACATTAGGTGGTACTACAGGCGGTAGTCGTTTACAAGGACAACTTCAAGAATTGAGACTATGGACTAGTAGTTTACAAGATTCTGCTTTTAACAATCATGTGTCTGCACCAGCAGCGTATGATGGAAATGTTTCTGCATATGATGAATTGGTATTTAGAACGCCATTAACTCAAAAAATTAATCATGCTACAACAAGTAGTTTAACAGGTGTTGAACCTAATAATTCTGGTATATCGGCTTCATTTGCAAGTTGGACTAATAATACCCCATATGATTCACTTGAAGAAACATATTATTATGACGGTATATCATTAGGAGCAGGAACGTTAGATGATAATAAAATACGTTTAGAAAATAATGAACTTATTGGAAATTTAGATGTAACTACTAGAGCTGAACGTAGTCAATTTGATAAAGCCCCATTGGATAGTAATAAGTTAGGAGTATATTTTTCTCCACAAACAATGATTGATGAGGATATAATTGCTCAATTAGGATTTACGAGTTTAGATGATTATATAGGAGATCCAGGTAGTTTAAACGAAAAGTCATATCCAGATTTAATTCAACGAGCGAGAGATTACTGGAAAAAATATAGCGAGTCAAATGATGTTAATGCTTATATTAATATGTTTACATTGTTTGATTTATCATTTTTTAAACAATTGGAACAATTACTTCCAGCACGTGCTAATAAATTAACTGGTATTTTAATTCAGCCGAATATATTAGAACGAAGCAAAGACACTATATTACCTACAATTAAAAAATTTAACGACGCTTATAATGTAACAATACAAAATATGGATCCTACTGCTAGTGCGGATTATCCATATTATATTGGAAGTGTTGAAGGTAAAATTGCAACTTTAGATGCAATAGATGATGATCAATATCAAATGTATTTAACTGCGTCAGAAGCAGAAAAATATAATGGAACTACGTATTCATATGATTATTTAATTAGATCTGGAAGCACATATACAACCGCATCATCTCCGTATTGGAGAAGTGAAGGGCTGAACCCAACTATATTAGATTCGGTGTTATCTGAAATAAAAGAAATAGTTGCAGTACCACCAGGTGTATATGGTGGATATTCATATGGAGCTGCAAGTTATGGTCAAACTGGATCTATGCAATTTGCACAAGTCCAAGACTATTTACCAACCGGCGTATTTCGTCAAAGGTATGCTGGGTCAAAATTAACTAGTGCAGATTTTAATATAGTTTCAAGTCAAACTGTTGATAATGGAGCACCTGTAGAAGTTAGAAGTGCAAATCCAAATCAACTAATATATCAGGATAATGGGGAACAAGGAAGTTTTGTGTTAGTTCGTTAAATTAACATCAAAAATAACATTAGCAATATTTATATAAAATTAAGGTAAACAATATGGGATATTTAGACAATTCAAGTGTAACAGTAGATGCTATACTAACATTAAAAGGCCGGGAGCTATTAGCAAAGGGTGGTAATGCATTTAATATTACACAATTTGCAGTCGGAGATGATGAAATAGATTATTCATTATGGAATCCAGCTGATGCTCGTGGAACTAATTATTATGGTAGTATTATAGAAAATATGCCAGTAACAGAGGCAATACCTGATGAAACTCAGGCATTAAAATATAAATTAGTAACACTTCCAAAACAAACAACTAACTTACCAGTAGTAAGTGTAGGTAATAGTTCGTTAACATTGAGTGGAGGTGAAAGTGCAATTATATCTCCAAATACTACAAATATTAAAGGCGGTAATGCTAATTTAGGATATACATTTATATTATCAGACTCAACAATAGCAAGTTTACAAGTTGATAGAGCTTTACAAAATTCAGTTCTCCCAACTACTCCTAGATTTATTGGAGATAATGAAGATGCACAAACTGTTGCGGTAACTGGATTTAGTATAACTGTTATAGCTAAAGATTTGTTAAATAGAAATGGTCTAGGAACAATTACGGTAATTGGTAATGAAACAGGTGGTGCGACAACTATTAATTTAACTGTTAATCAAATTACTGCAGTACAAGCTCAGTCAGCTTCTTAAAAAAGATGAATATGAAAACAATTGAACAATTAAAACAACAACAACGATTAGGCGGTACTCCTCCGAGAGCTAATTCAAGATTACCAATTCAGAGTATATCGACTGGGAGAGACTCAGTATCAGACGCTTCTGCTACAAATTTAATTAATCAACAAGTGCAACAATTGGCACAGGAGTTAGCTAATCAAATTGTTGCTGAACAACAGCAAGCACAAATACTTGCAAGAAACGGAAGAACGTTTACAAAATTTGATTCGGTTAATGATATTGTTGATAATCAAACAGAAACGGTAACTGCGGGATTGTGGAGTGATAATGTTGCTAGTTTAACAACATATTTTACTAGTTCTACACAAACAAATGATCAACGTAGATATTATGTAGATGTATTTCAAAAAGCTCCCGCAGCAACTGGTAGTGCTGTTCAATTTTCTGCAGCATATGGCCACGCTTTAGGTAGTGGTTCTGATTCTTCTGGTGTAAATAGTAATATTGCATCGAAAGCAGTTTATTCACAATATAGACAACTTTTATTAAACCCAACCGATACAAGATTTACTACTGCTGGATCTGGTAGTACTGATTCTATATACGTTGTAAACTTTAAGCGTAACAGATTAAAAGAACGTTTAGATGCTGGTAATTTTGAATTACCTTTAAGATTTATGTCTGCTTCATTGGATGCTAATGCAACTGGTAGTAATGTAGCAGTTAGTAGTAGTGTTGTTGTGTCTTTAATTGATGATTCAGGATTAGCAGACGCAAGTGTTACTGATGCTGGTAAAGTTTATAACATTGTATCTGGTTCGATTGCAGGAGGTATTTATAATTCATCTGCTCCTATATATTACGGATTAGCATATCCAGATTACGGAACATTGATACTTGACGGTAAAATGTTAGATCAACAATTAAACTTCCAAACTAATACAGGTTCGGATTCAGAAGGTAATAATCATTTCCGATTGTTCCATTCAGTTTCTGGTTCAGCTTTAATTACAAATCCAGCAACAAGTGACCCATATGGGTTTTTAGCACGTAATTCTGAAAAGATAACTAGTACGCATTATTTTGTAAGAATTAAAAATGCAGAATATAATTTTTCAAATAATCCTTCATATGTTACTGGTAGTGTAGGAGAAATTGCTCAAACCACATTTGTCGGCGATCCAAAAACATATATTACCACTGTAGGTTTATATAATGATTCACAAGAATTATTAGCAGTAGCAAAATTATCTAAACCACTATTGAAATCATTCCAGCGTGAAGCATTAATAAGAGTCAAGTTAGACTTTTAATAAAACCATAAGATTCTAGCCCTGATATATTTATTATAAATGTCTTGGGGCTTTTTACTATTATGGCACAAATCAAAAGCAAAATAAAAGAAACACCGTATGAGAATGCATATCCAACTGTATTTAAACGTGTAGATCAACAAGACATTCGGATTACTCCGTTTGCAGCAAATAAATCATTTCAAATTTTATCAGGTAGTGCTACTAGTAGTGGATTACCTTTAAAGGCAATATATACCGACGTTACTAATTTACCAGCTATTGGATCTGAATTAACATATAATGATGCTGCAAATATAGATGGTAGTTTACAAAGTGTAACGTATTTTTCTGTTAATCATTTATATTATAAACGAAAAAAACAACCAGCAAATACATTTGGCCCAACAAATTTAAATCGAACAAAAAAATTCTTATATGAATCTGCGTCTATTTTGTCTATACCACAAAATAAAGTAGGGGAAGGAATTAAACCAGCTTCATTTGAATTTACAAGTAGTGTATCTGGAAGTTTTAATTCTGATATATATGGAAATATAATTGACTCTTCATTTAATACATCTTCTATTATTACTGATGTAAAATGGTATGAAGGTTTCAATGAATATTTTGACACTACTAGAATTAAATATAAGAGTGATGGAATAACATATATCGACGGTGTACCTACAAGTAATGGTAGACAATTACCATTAGGATTATCTGCAAAATTTTCTGAAGCTGGTTATATTCAAGATGAGCTTCCAGGTGAATATAATCGTAATACTGATTATGCAATTTCATTTTTCATTAGCGGATCAAATACAGGAACATCTAATCAATTAGTTGCAACAAAATCTACTAGCTCACTAACACCACAATATCCATTTAAAATAGAATTGAGTGGCAGCAATCAATTAAATTTTAGTGCAGCAGGAAGCACAGAATTTATTACAATGATTACTTCATCAGCTGATGTGTCTAGTTCATGGACTCATGTTGTTTGTCAAAAAACTGGCAGTGAAATACAAATGTATATTGATGGAACTATTCATGCTTCTGGATCTAGTATATTGCTACAAGATATAGAATCTCCCTTTACTGCTTCTGCTCGTATTGACAATGATCAGTTGTTAAGTATCGGTGGATATTCTACTACTAGTTATAATATGCAAGGTCAATTAGATGAAATGCGAATATATAATAAAGCTTTATCTGCAACTGAAGTAAGCTATTTATCGAATCGTACCGAAGGTGGTACTGCATTACAAACACAATTTGTAGGCAATGTATTTGGTAAACATGGAATTGTGGTATTTTCGTCTGCAGACTATCGAGTAAATGATTTATTGGAAACACCATTTACTGCATCTTATAAAAGCACAGTTACTATACATGAATTAGGCGTAACTACAAGATTAGATGCAGGTGATTTTAATATGTCTAACAATGTAACATTAACAAAAGATAATAATCAAACATATAGAGGATTTGTTTCTGGTAGTGATTTTGCACCGTATATAACAACGATTGGGTTATATAATGATGCTGGCCAATTATTAGCTATTGGTAAATTAGCTCAGCCAATTAAAAAACGTAGTGATGTTGATATGAATTTTTTAATACGTGTTGATTTAGATAAAAAGCCAATTAAATGATACGACTTAAACAAATATTAACAGAATTATCAAATGATGAATTATCTGTGTTATTACGAAAAATTCAAAACAATGAATTTCGTTTTTTTGATCAAGGAGATAATGGTCGTGTGTATGAAATTGACGGAGAAGACAAACTTTTTAAAATTACAACTGAGTCAGAAGAATTTGAAGTTGCCGAAGTTATAGTTGGACGTAAAGGAGAATTTAGTGCGTTTATTCCAATATATTATGTAAATGAAAAAAAATTATTATACATAATGTCAAAAGCAGATCAATTATCAGGTAATGACAAACAAAATATAGAACAATTTTTACAAGGATATAAATCATATGCCCGGGAAATGGGAGGAGAAGTTTCTATATTTGATTATTTAAGTGATGATGGTGCTCGAGATTTAGATCAAGAAATAGTTTCATTTTTAAGATCATTACAAACAGAAATTAAAAAAATGGGTATTGTAGACTTAGAATTAAATTTAGATTTTAAAACAGATAATGTTATGCGTTGGCAAGGACGTTTGGTACTAATTGATTGGTAGATATTTATATATAGAATGAGTAACTTATTAGAACATATTATACGAAATGCTTTATTTGAGTCTAGAAGCCCAAAATATAAATTAAAGTCAGCATCTATACAAGATTTTAATAATGCTAGACGCGTTGGTGCGGTAATGTCGTTTATGATTAAATCTAAAAACCCAGAAAGTAGTCGCCCGGATTATTATAAAAATAAAACGTTACCGCAATTTATTTGGGTACAAAATGATGTAGTAAAATTTTTACAAAAACATTATAATAACTATCCGTCAATTAAAAAATATACAACATCTGATTATATTTTTTTAATGGGTAATATAGCAGAAGCATCTAAAAAGAATAAAATATTATTTTGGATTGTTCCTACCAAAACATTATATACTAATTCCAAATTTCGTGATACTAAAGAACAAATTAAGTTTGATACTAACCCTGATTTATTCCTTGATGACGTATTAGTACGACGAAATTTTGCTATGTTAGGAGATGCTCCTATAATGCGTTGGAGTCAATATACTAATATATTTATACCTTTAGAAAAATGGAATGCAATTAATAAAGGTATAGAATCACCTATCGATCGATCGAAACAAGATAACAATATTATAGAATACCCATATGCAATTTCAGGCAATGTAAATATATATACATTACCAGATGATAAAATGGTTTATAAATTGACAGAACCTGATGAAAATGGCTTTACATTTTGGAATTATATGAGTAAAGAAATATTTGAAATAGATAAATTTTTTGAGCCCCAAGGATTTTTAATAACGCGCGAACCTAATCAATTACGAAAAATTAAAGCGTTAAATAATTTATCAACAACAGGGCAAGCAACGGATTTTAATTAAAATAAAGTTATAATATTATGAAAAAAAATCATTGGCATACTGCTGGTAGTAAAAAACGACAAGCAGCTTATAAATACGGTTATAAATCAGGATTAGAATTAACTGTAGCAGAACAAATCAAATCAAACGATTACGATGTAAATTATGAAACTGAAACTATTCATTATACTGTTCCAGAATCTAAACATAAATATACACCGGACTTTGTGTTTACAAAAAAGAACGGAGAATTAATGTATATAGAAACAAAAGGCCGGTGGACTGCAACAGACCGTAAAAAAATGAAACATGTATTGCAATGTAATCCTGATATGGATATAAGAATGGTGTTTCAAAATCCAAATCAAAAAATATCAAAAGCTAGCAAAACTACATATGAAGTGTATGCAAATAAGATGGGTATTGCTAATGTAGCAAAAAAAGAAATACCGACGGAATGGATGGCGGAATGTTTAAAGCCAGGCGAAAAAGCACAAGATCCGAAACGTTTTTTTGTATAAGGTTTGATTTGTGAAAAAAAAATAATATATTCATTAAAATGATGTTAATTATTTAAAATGATTGATTCAGACTTGAATCGATCGTTGGACCATATATGTAATATATGTGTCTGACTATAATTAATTATAATAATATTATTAATTGGATTAATTGGATTAATTACAGTTATTTCTTATTATATAATATATGCAAAATCTTAAATTACTACAGTTACTGGAATCTGTCTTAGGTAAAGGTAAATCTACATCAGGTAATAACGTTGCATTTTTCTCACCATTTACTTCACATTATAAACCCAAATTAGAAATAGATATCAATACAACTAGCGAAGGTCAAAATGCTTGGCACTGTTGGATATCTGATAAAAAAGGCAGAAGTATAAACAGTTTATTTAAACAAATGAACTTAGGTAAACAATATTTTGAACAACTGTCTAAAATAATAAAGTCAGCAAAATATAAAAACTTTGACAATGAAGTTAAACATGTAGAAACAATATCATTGCCTGAAGAATATATTCCATTGTGGAAACATAAAAAGACTCCTGACTTTCGTAATGCTATATCATATTTGAAAAAACGTGGAGTCACTATATTTGATATCTTGAAGTATCGAATTGGTTATTGTGAAAGAGGAGAATATAGTGGTAAAATAATTATTCCTAGTTATGATTGCCACGGCCAACTGAATTATTTTGTAAGTAGAGCATATTATAGTGCCGATAAATATAAACACAAGAATCCAAAAGTAAGCAAAGACATCATAGGATTTGATTTGCTTATTAATTGGGAAGAGCCAATTATACTTTGTGAAGGATCATTTGACGCAATTGCAATAAAAAGAAATGCAATACCATTATTTGGTAAAATCATACAACCACAACTACAGAAAAAGATTATTGAAAAACGAGTCAAAGACATTTATATATGTTTAGATGCTGACGCTATTCGCAATGCATTGAGTATTGCAGAACGTTTTATGGGTGAAGGGTTAAATGTATATTTTATAGAATTAAAAGACAAAGATGCATCCGATTTAGGATTTCATCGTATAACAGAAATTATAGAACAAACTGGAGTAATGACATTTGAACAACTAATGCAACTCCGAATGGGTATTTTATGGAAATAACAAAAGCAGATAAAATTTATCATATATCTGACGTGCATATTCGTACGTTAAAACGACATAAAGAGTATCGCCATGTATTCGAAAACATGTTTGATTACATTAATAAAACTAAAACTGAAAATAGTATAGCAGTAGTTACTGGAGACATAGTTCATAGTAAATTGGATATGTCCCCAGAGTTAGTTAGAATGCTTACTGATTTTTTTAGAGGATTCAATATTCCTACGATTGTTATTCTTGGTAATCATGACATGAATCTAAACAATTTATATCGTGAAGATGCGTTGTCTCCGGTATTAGACATGATTGCTAATGATAACATTGTTTTTATAAAAGATAATGGTACCTTTGACTTTGCTGGAATAACTTGGAATCATATGGCTGTTGATGTTGAGCCTGCTCAATACGTAAAAGGAGAAGACATTGTAACAGACAACTTGAAGATTGCATTACACCATGGTGCCGTGCATTCTGCTAAAACAGATATAGGATATGAAATATCCAATGAGCATGTTACTACTGACTTGTTTTCCGGACACGACTTAACACTACTAGGTGACATTCATAAACCGGCTCAATTCTTAACTGAAACTATTGCATACCCTGGCTCACTTATACAACAAAATCATGGCGAAGCATTAGATCATGGAATACTTGTTTGGGATGTAGAAACAAGAAAAGCTGAATTTGTAGAAATACACAATGATTACGGATATGTAACTATAGAAACAGAAGGCTCTCAAATTGTCAAGTCACCACATCGTATGCCTAACAAGCCTAGAATAAGAATCAAGTTCAATGAAACCAGTGCAGCAGATATGAAACGATTGGTTACTATGATTCGTAAAAAATACAATGTTCAAGATATTACCATACAACGAACCATATCTGCACAAAATAATGCTGAGTCTGGAACTATTACAATTGGCAATGTTCGAGACGTTGAATATCAAAATACATTATTAACTGACTTTATTAACACTAAATTTCCGCAAGCAACTACCGATGAGTTAGATGCAATAAGACATATTAATCGATCTATTAATTCTAAACTCCCAGCAGTTGAATCAGTACGTCATATAACATGGCATCCGGTATCATTCGAATTTGATAATATGTTTTCATATGGAGAAGGTAACCGAGTAGACTTTAATAAAATGAGTGATGTGTGTGGTTTATTTGCTGCAAATACAAGTGGTAAGTCAAGTTTATTAGATGCTATAACATATACTATATTTGACAAATGTAGTAAAACAAGCAAAGCCCATGAAGTGTTAAACAATAAAAAGTCTGGATTTCGTGGAGTGTTTAAATTTAAAATGAATGATGTTCTTTATACAATTGAACGTGTTGGTACTAAGAAAAAAGACAACCATGTAAAAGTAGACGTTAACTTTTATACTGAATCAGAAAATTTAAATGGTGATGAGCGAAGTGATACAAATAAAAGTATACGTCGTTATTTAGGAACATACAATGATTTTATTTTAACTGCATTTTCACTTCAAGCAGATAATAATAATTTTATAGAAAAGTCACAGCGAGAAAGAAAAGACTTATTATCTCAATTTTTAGACATCACGGTATTTGAACAACTTTATCATTTAGCAACAGATGAAATAAAAGAAACAGCTGGTCGCCTTAAAGCATTTAAGAAAACTGATTTTGCAGAAACAATAACATCTGCAGACGCTGTTATTAATAACAATGAAAAATTAATTGCTGACACTAACAAAAAAGAATCAGACAAACAAACTAAAAGAAATCAATTACAAGATTCTATAGTACAACTAATTGAAACAAAAAAACCTACAAGTTATGAAGGTGATGATATTAAAACGTTACAAGATACTGAAGTTGATTTAACTGAAAAAATAGAAAAGCTTCAAGAAACAATTGAAGAAACAGAACAAACAATTTCAGAATATCAAGATAAAATTGATAATATAGAACAGACAATTGCAATACAAAATTACAATGTTGATAACTTAAAAGACAAAGACAAACAATTAACGGATACCGAATTTAAAATTGATGGTTTACGGGAAGAATTAAAAAAACAACAAAGAATAGTAAATGATAAGCAAACAAAAATTGAACATCTTGAGACGCACAAATATGACCCAAATTGTGAATACTGTGTGTCTAACGTTTTCGTGCAAGATGCAATACAAGCCAAGAACGACATTGATCAAGATAGAAAAGTATTAACAGGTATTGAAGATGATATCGAATTAAGTAAAAGTTTACAAGATAGTTTAACTGTATATAAAACGCAACTTAACGATTATAATACTGCAATCGATAATATCGACACATATAAAAATAAAATTGAAATTGCTGAGTTACAACTTCAGATTCATGAAAATGATCTGCAAACCAAAGAAACAGAATTAGAAAACAACATAGAAAGACAAGAATCGTTTAAACGAAATGAGTCTGCTATTATTTGGAATAAAGATATTGATAAAAATATTAATGATTGTAAAGGTAAAATTGATACAATTTCTGGTCAAATAAAAACACTTCAAGATCAAATTAAAACCAATCATGGAGAAATACAAGTTGCTAAAACAAAAAAGAAAACAGCATTAGAGCAATTAGAAACATATCAGCAATTAGAAACAGAATATAAAGCATATGAATATTATTTAAAATCTGTTAAACGAGATGGTATTCCGTATGAATTAATATCCAAGGCAATTCCTAAAATAGAATCAGAAATAAACAATGTTTTAAATCAAGTAGTAGATTTTAACATGGTTATGAATACTGATGGTAAAAATATTAACGGATATATTATATATGATCAAGACAATTATTGGCCATTAGAATTAACGAGCGGCATGGAAAGATTTATATCTAGTTTAGCAATACGCATAGCACTTATCAATGTTTCAGCATTACCACGTCCTAATTTTATAGCAATCGACGAAGGTTGGGGTAGTTTAGATGCAGAACATATTTCTGCAGTTGCAAATTTATTTGATTATTTTAGAACTAAATTTGATTTCTCAATTATTATATCTCACGTAGACACAATGAGAGATATGGTAGATAATTTAATTGAAGTAAATAAAAATGACGGATACAGCCAGATTCTTCATGTTTGATATTTATATAAAAAGTGTAATTATCAATGGAACGCAAACAAGCAGTCTATAAAGGTTTAGAATTTATTCCAGTTTTATATGAAGATGATTCATTAACATCTCCAGACTATTTTCA
>Ga0213865_10000247_pt1 | contig 35985 bp, 28 predicted proteins | sample PICome_6_FD_160100 | JGI IMG/M metagenome (GOLD analysis project Ga0213865, IMG submission 160100) | Coastal seawater microbial communities near Pivers Island, North Carolina, United States - PICO282 | ecosystem: Environmental > Aquatic > Marine > Coastal | place: USA: North Carolina...
AGATCATCAATTGAATCAGCCCAGTCATCACCATCACCATCTGGACAAGCATTGAGCCCACCCGCAGTGGAGTTTCCAGCTTGATTTGGACAGTCATCGGTCGTATCAGACCACATGTCTCCATCGGAATCGAGACACCCCTCTGTGCCCATTGTAGAAGTTCCAATCACAGTTGGACAATCATCTGCAGCGTCTTCAAATCCATCTCCATCATCATCTGTATCTTCATCAGAATCACGGCATCCATCACCATCGATGTCTGTTGCCGAATCGGAAATCCATGTTGGCCGTGGAGGCGCATAACTTGTTCTCGGGCATGCATCCACTCCATCAGCAACTCCATCATTATCGTCATCAGTATCTTCGGTTGAATCATCTTTACATCCATCATTGTCCCAATCTGTTGATGAGGCTGGATCGTTAAAATCACGAGAACTTGTCCAATTAAATTCACCATTTCGAGGACAATTATCAGGGAAATTATCTGTTAAGCCATCATTATCGTCATCTGAATCACATGCATCTCCTTCGGAGTCGCCATCAGTATTGGCTTGATCAGAATTCGGAACTGTTGGACAATTGTCTGGTGCCGAATCAAGAACTCCATCACCGTCAGTATCTTTGAGAGATGCTGGATCAAAAATCCATGCAAAGACATCGGCACCACCGCCAGATGTAATCTGAGTACCTTTGTGGGTAAACGAACCAACGAATGTTCCTGCTAATCCTAGATAATCGGAATTATTCGAGGCCATAGACAAGACTAACTCGTCTCCCCCAGCACCTATCTTTTCAATCCAGTCCACTGCACCATTGGGCGAAAGGCCAACAGCGAAACCATCGTAAGTGCCTTGCAGAGAAAGAGACTTAGAACCAACATAGAACGTTGAAGTAAGGAAACCGCCAAAAGCAACTCCTCCGTTGGAGGTAATTGCCATTCCTCGCGGCTGATCTGTTGCACTCGTACCAGCGACAGTCGCCCAACTATTGGCTTGGTTAGTTGCACTCTTTGCAATGAAGATATCATTTCCACCGTAAGCTGAAGTCGCTGTCCATCCGCCACTAGATAACGTACCTCCAAAGGTACCTGAAAGATAGGTGTCTCCACCTCCGTCGACAACGATTTGCAAAATGAGGGTTTCTTGGTTCGGCGTACCCATTCCAGTCAACCCGAGGACTGCAGCATTCGCATCAATTTCGACAATGATAGCATCTGCGACACCGACCGCGATATAGGTGTTTGATCCCCATTGAGAATTGCTGGTGCTTGCGGTTGCTAGTTTTACCCCATTTGAAGGAGTAATAGCCATATCAAAAACGCTGTCTGCGCCAATGCCGCCACCATAGATGACCCAACTAAGAGTCCCTTGATTTCCATCATACTTTGCAACATAGATGTCTTGACTTGTAGCATTAAGACTCATACCACCAAAATCAGTTTCTCCTTGAAACATACCAGTAACGAAAAGATTGCCCATCATATCGACCTGCACAGCAGCTGTTCGGCTGAATTCCCCTGTACCGTTGACCAATGTTGAGAAACTTTTTGCCCACATCCAGTTGCCCATTGGATCGGCTTTCGCAATGAATCCTTCATCGTGAAATCCTGAATTCGTGTTGCTGATAATCGTATTTGGATTTGGAGCTCCGAAAGCAATTTCTCCGTAGAAGTATCCCGAGACGAAAATTTCTCCTGCCATTCCCACTGTGATATCCGTGATGAATGAAAGACCACCACTTCCGTAATTATGGTCTGCTCCTACAAGGTTTGTCCAAGCACCTTTTCCATCCATAAGAGCGAGGAAAAATTCGCCACCCCCGTTAAATGAAGCATAGGGAGAGGTTGGTGAGAGTGTTTTTGTCCCGTAGGTAAGAGTGGAATTGAATTCAGAGCCAATGACCCATCCACCATTTGGCAGAGCTTCGATATGATCTCCAAATTCACTATTAGCGGCACTGCCCGCAGCAAGAATGGAAGTGCTTGTGGAGCGTCCAGAAGTAAACAGAGGATCATCGGAACTCGTATCTTCCTCAGGCAGCGCTTCAACAGGAGTTGGATGTTGAATTGCAAGAAGAGATGTCAGCATCAAGGCTGTCAAAAGTAGGGCGGTTGCTGCATTGAAATGCGTGCGCATGTGTGAGCCATACCATTAACAGACATCAAGCCTTTCATTTGTCGAGTAGACAAATCAGGACATATTGTCATCGAGTTGAAGCAAATCACTGTCTCCAGCATCGATAACACAGAGAGTCGAGATACTGAACGGCTTACCACAAGCGACACCAAGATCACGGTTGACGATGTGTGCTTGATGCACTGTCACTTCAGGATGTTTTGCCCGAAGGTCATCGATGTAATCTGTTGGGCAATTAGCGGCAATGACCACTAATCTTGCATCCCCTCGTGCACAAGCATCGAGAGTTTGTCGTTGTCCAAATAGTAGGCTACCAGTTGTTATTGCTGTCTTTAATTGTCGGCTTAAATCCATTTTACTTCCTCCATTCTCCACATGTGTTTCTCATGGTTGGAATCATTCCTCAGGGATGTAGAACAACTCAACGCTACCCGTTCCCAGGGAAATTGGTTGTCCAACGATAATGTTCTCTGCAACACCAGTGAGACGGTCTGTTTCACCAATGATACCTGCCTTAAGCAAGTGGTTAACTGTGACTTCGAACGCTGCACGTGCAAGAATACTGTGCTTGGTTCCTGAAACACCGTGACGACCAATCGCCCGTACTTCACCTTCAGAGGTCATGACGTCTGCGACCATGAGAAGGTGGCGTACGTCGACTTCAAGACGAGCACTGAGTAGAGTTGCTTCAAGTTCGTTAATGATTGCTTGACGAGCAGATTCAATCCCAAGGTAATTGAAAATCTCGATGATGTTGTTCGTGTATGTACGAGAACGATCGATTGATTCAATTTCGCTTACTCTTGAGAGATTAGAACCGATGGTCGAGAGATAATACTCACCGTTTTTGTCATCGTATTGGACGTTTGCACGCTCAATGCTAGGAATACCCTTCAAACGCATGTCTCGAATTTTTTCTTCAAGTTGTAGAAGCATGGTATACGATGGAGGATTATCCTGTAATTCTGCAAGATCTTCTTCATTGTGAACACCAGGAATGATGGTGAGTGTATTAGGATTCTTTTCCTTATCGGCTTGAACAAAGAGGCGAAGTGCTCTTTCGAGTTTATCCTTGACTTCCATACCAGTCATGTTCTTTTGCTTGAGGTTCCCCTTGTTCAGTTTGAGAACAAGTCGTCGTTGAGCAACGTCTGTTTCGATTTGAGCAATGTTCGCAGTGGTTGTAATCTCAAGTGATGCAGCGAGTTTCTGAGCCTCTTCAGGAGAGTTCTTGTCCGGCATCAAACGAATGATCATGGTCGGTGTACTTGGGACCTTACGTGCATCGACAATCTCGATGATACGAGGCAGCCCTTGTGTGACGTTGACCGTAGCAACACCCGCATAGTGGAACGTACGCATGGTCATCTGCGTACCAGGTTCTCCAATTGATTGAGCAGTGATAATCCCTGCAGCTTCGAATGGGTCAATGCTGGCTTTGTCCAAAGCAGCGTATGCATCGCTAATGACTTGTGAAGCTTGCTTCTTGGTCAATTTCTTGAGTCCACGCTTATGGATTGCAAGAGTCATATCGTGAATGATTTTACCACTGAATCGGTTTGTACCCATCTCTTCAACGGCTGCATGAAGTGCTTGGAAGACCTTATCGTCTGCAAGTTCATCATCAAAAGAGCGGAGTTTCTTCTCAACGTTGTACACATCGAGGTCAACGGCTGTCTTTGCACGAGAACGGGTTCGGGTTCCTCTAGCACGCATCTTACGAACTTGAGTCACTGGACCTGTTGCTTCAGAGCCGCTTGCACGGTTCTTCTTCATGGCACCATCAATTGTTCCACGAATGGTTGCAGAGGTCTCAGAATCAGTTTCACAAATCTGAGCGATTTCTTGTGCGGTGAGAATCTTTACATCATCCCACTTTCGATCGTTCGCTAGTGTGTGAGCAAAGTTTTCTGCAATGCCCAAATCCATGAGCTTCTTCTTGGTTGCACTCTTAACGACCATCAGTTGTCACCTCCATCGTAATCGACCTCAGTCGATTCATCGTCCCATGCACCAAGGTCATCTTCACGCTCTTCACGTTCTAGACTTTCACGGGTAACGACTGTTACTCCGTCAGTACCAAGAGCACCATCGATGATGACATCGATGTTGAAAGCAGATCCGTGGACACCACGACTTGGGTCAATTCCGTCTTCTCCATAGGAGAATTGGATAATACGATTTGCAGTGTTTCGAACAGAGAGCATATCATCATTGAAAACCTTGAGATCATCCATTGCGTTGATCAGACGGCGTTGCATGTATCCTGACTTGGACGTACGAACCGCTGTATCGACAAGGGATTCTCTTCCAGAAACGGAGAGCATAAAGAACTCTGTTGGCTCGAGACCACGCTTGAACGAACCGGAGATGAATCCACGGTCTTCAGCACCACGTCCTCCACGCTTGAAGTGAGGAAGGACACGATCGTTGTATCCACGTTCAAGACGCTTACCACGAACCTTCGCTTGTCCAATCGAACCAGCCATCATGTTGAGGTTGTCCATTGAACCACGAGCACCAGAAATTGCCATGTTAACAGCAGCGTTTGTCGAACCAGATTGGTTCAATTCATTCTTTGCAACGTCACCAGCAGCTTGCTTTCCTTCATCGAGCATAACCATGATGTTCTCCTCAAGAGTTTCACGCATTGTTCGACCTGCACGAGGTTCGTACTTTCGAGGGTCTCCTTTAGCAGATTCAAAGTGTGCAAGTTCTTTGTTCACAAGTTCCCCTGCTTCTGCGTTTGCAGCATGGATAGCATCAAGCGCTTCTGCGGTCAAATCTTCGTCGTCAATACCTGTTGTAAATCCAAGAGATGTACAGGCAGCAATTGAAAGTCGAGTGAATTCATTAAGGAATTGTGCTCCCTTTTCTGAACCATTTGTTTGAACAATGGCGTCCAACAAACGACCGTCTTCTGCACCGATTGCTCGCTTGTCGAGAGTTCCCGAAACATTTCCATTTCGAACGTGAACTTCATCACGGCTTCTAGACATGAAGTGAAGGTTGATGTTGTCAGGAATAATCAGGGAAATCAAATCGTGACCTCTAAATGCATCCTTTCCATTTTCGTCCTTGATAATCTCAGGCAATTCTCCTGTGTAGTCAATACTACCGAGCATCTCAAGACCATGGGACTTGAGTACGGTTGTTCCTGGACGTGAAAGAAGATAAGCACCAGAAATGTGATCGTGTATACCACCGATAACTGCTCCACCATAACGAGGAGTAAGGATGTGCTCTTGCACTCGCATCAGAATCTTTGCTTCTGCACGGGCTTCTTCAGACTGAATGACGTGAAGGTTCATCTCGTCACCATCGAAATCTGCGTTGTAAGGAGTACATACTGCGAGGTTGAATCGGAATGTATGTCCTTCCATGACACGTACTTCGTGAACCATCATCGACATTCTGTGAAGAGATGGTTGTCGGTTAAAGATTGCAACGTCTCCGTCGATAAGATGTCGTTCTACTTGCATACCAGGCTTTGGATTGCCACGAACGTCGAGAGTCGAAAGTCGATCTTCAACAGGTGTTGGCATATCGTAATCATCACTTGGACTGCCACAGTGAGGGCAACGAAGTTCAAGATGCTCTGGGAATGGCTCAGGATCAGGGTTGTCTGCTTGACCAAGCTCGTGCAACCATCGATAATGGAGAACTGCACGTGGATCGTCTTCAGGCAAAGGATGGCCATGTTCGTCTTCTCCACGTAGGTTACGAAGCGTTGCATTGTCATCGACTGCATAGGTGATATCGTCAAGTCCACTTCCTTCAAGATTCTTAATTTCACGAACCACCAAACCTGGTAAGAAGTTCGGTGCAAAGAGAACTTGGTTCAATCCGTATGCTAATCCAGGATATGGTTCGCCCTTCAGTGCATCTCCAGAGTGACATTCAGGATTGTGGCATCGGAAACCGGCATTGATCAAACGGCTTCGAGGGTTGATTCGAACACGTCGACCGTCTCCACGAACGATGTAGTTCACACCAGGGTGAACATCAGGACCACGTAGAATCATTTGTCGCATCTGTTCTCTGTTACGCAGAGTAACACGAATAGGTACAGTCAATTCCTTTGCAACCTTCTTAGGAACACCAACTTCGTTGATTCCAAGGTATGGATCTGGAGAGATAACTGAACGTGCACAGAAGTTAACACGCTTTCCGGATAGGTTGGAACGGAAACGTCCTTCCTTACCCTTGAGTCGTTGTGTTAGAGTCTTCAATGTACGGCCAGATCGGTGTCGTGCAGGAGGAATACCAGATGTTTGGTTATCAAAGTAGGTTGTAACGTGATACTGGAGAAGTTCCCAGAGATCTTCTACAATCAACTGAGGTGCACCAGAATCACGATTCTCTTGCAAACGTTGGTTGATACGTAGAACGTCAACCAGTTTGTGTGTGAGATCGTCTTCTGAGCGGTCTCCACTATCAAGTGTAATCGATGGTCGAACTGTGATAGGAGGAACTGGTAGAACCTTCAAAACAGTCCATTCTGGTCTGTTTTGCTTGTCCATTCCAATGAAAATCAAGTGTTCTGGCGGAATGCTTGCAAGCCATTCTCGAACATCACGAGGATTCATCTTTCGTTCAGTCTCTTTTCCACCAGTTGTAGCATTCTCGGTCTTCTCCTTGAATGTGGTTGGTTTATCAAGACGGATTTCTCCTTGTAGAGCTCCACAGTGCATACATGTACGTCGGTTCTTTGCCGATGCAATCTTTTCAACTTCCTTGATGATGCTTGAGAATTCGGTCGAACCTACTCCGTGCTTGGTGATGATATCACGGATACGAGATCGGTAGTAATCCTGTTCAGATAATTCTGGGTTTGAAGGGTGTGTTTCCTTTGCAGAGTGAAGAAGAACGTTACTGCAAGAGTTACATGTTGACTTCAATGCTGTCTTGATGAGGTTCACGAAACCGATGTGAATAACCGGAAGTTCAAGTTGAATATGTCCAAAGTGACCAGGGGATTCATCGTACTTACAGTTGTCAGTTGGACAAACTAAACCAGGTTCGATAACACCCATGTGAGAATCCATCAATCCTTGGTTGTATGGACGTCCATCATCCTTGTAGGTATCGGGGGTCTTAACTTCCACAGATGACATCTTACGGATTTCACTAGGGTCCATCAAGCTGAAACGAATTTGTGCAATTCGCTTTGGGATTAGGGTTGTTCTTCGGCTCATCTTCGGTCCTCCAGTTCTAGTCTCATGGCAACCCCGAGACTCTTCATTTCATCCAGTAGAAGTTTGAATGCATAAGAAGTCTGTACCTTGTAGACTTCCGCACCATCTCCATGAACTGGACTGACGTAGGTTCGGCGTTTTGGATCGTACCATGCAATATGCCCTGATTGAGCACATACAAACATGTCAATTCCGTCTGACTCATCAAGCAGACGGTCCTTGATGACCATCGAAGCACCGTGTGCAATCAGACAGTCACGCTCCATCTCACCAAATCGAAGACCACCTTGACGGGCACGACCTTCGGTTGGTTGACGGGTAAGAATTTGAACACGGCCACGGGAACGAGCGTGAATCTTAGAACTGACAAGATGGTGGAGTCTCTGGTAATAGATACATCCAACGAAAATTTCAGCAGGGTATGATTCACCTGTTTCTCCGTTTACCATGATTTCACGGCCAGTGTGAGCAAGTCCATTACGGACAAGTCCGTCACGTAGGCTGCTTTCTTTTTCTCCACGGAATGCAGTTCCATCGATGCGACGTCCTTCCATAGCACCGACCTTACCTCCGATCATTTCCAGAACGTGAGCTACTGTCATACGGGATGGAATAGCGTGAGGGTTGATAATCAAATCAGGAACGACACCATCTTGAGTAAATGGCATGTCTTCAGGCTCAACGAGTCTTCCAATGACACCTTTTTGTCCGTGTCGTGAAGCGAATTTATCGCCAACTTCCGGAACCTTATGGCTTCGAACCATAACACGAACAAGACGACCTGAGTTATCGGATTCAGTGACGTATACATTGTCGACCCATCCCTTTTCTCCGTGGCGAACCAACATTGAAGATTCTCGGCGTTCTTGTGCCATGAGGAAAGCACCACTGTTTGATTCTTCGAGGAATCGAGGAGGGCTTGTCTTTCCAACGAGGACATCTCCGCCTTCGAGATATGTTTCAGGAAGTGGCAATCCGTCATCTTCCAGATGGAAGTATGCTTCAGCAGGTTTCAATCCCTTAACTTCAGTAAGCTTGTTTCCTGGCTTTTCGATCTCTTCGACTTGACCACCTGGGAATCGGCGGCGTTCTGCGTTGTAGGTTCGGTTGAAGGTTGAACGTCCGAGACCACGGTCGACTGAGGCACGATTCATGATGACAGCGTCTTGCATATTGTAACCATGTAGAGACATGATTGCAACGATGAAGTTCTGACCGCCAGGTCGCTCATCGAAGTTTGTGGTCTTCATAGCGTCCGTACGAACAATGGAACGATGAGGGTAATGCAAGATGTGAGCACGTGTGTCTGGGCGCAGACGGTAGTTTGCGCTTGGCAGACCAAGGGATTGCTTGACCATTGCAGTACCACCAGTAACACGAGGAGTTGAGTTGTGTTCTGGGTATGGGATTAGAGATGCGCATACACCGAGAACCAGTTGTGGATCGACTTCTACGTGCGTGTGTTCTGCTCCAAAGAGGAGTGGAACTTCCAACTTAGCGATTTCAACGGCACCATTTGGCATTCGGATTTCTGCTTCGAGGACAGCATTTGATTCACCTGGTTCTCCGAGGTTGGCCCATCGAATCTTTTCATGAGTGACCGGTCGGCCAGCAAACTTGCCGCTTGGCACAGTTTCTGGAAGAACGAACGGTCTTGGAGCAATGTAAAGGTCTTCTTCTTCTTCAGCATCCACCCATTCGACAATACCGTCGTTTACGAGGTCCTTGAAGGTGATGTTCCCTGCTGCAAGGTCAACGAGGTGATGGTTTTCGAGACGAGGTGTACCATCGTATAGAACAAGAAGAGGACGTAGAATTCGTCCTTTGTCTGTGTTGATGAAGATGTCTCGGTTTTCAACGTCGTGACGAATGGAAACTTCTGAAGGAATGGTTCCTCGACGACGAGCGTTCTTGAAGTGATTAACGAGGTTCTTACCCTTCTTGTGCATACCATAGATGTCACCGTTGACGTGAACTCTGTCACCGTCAGTCCAGTCATCTGGCTGGTATACATCCAATTCGTCAAGACGCTCACGAACTTCGTGAGGATCAACTTCTTCGGAAATATCGACCATTTGTGCTGCGTTCTTTACAAGACCACAGTTCTGACCTTCTGGGGTCTCGTTTGGACAGAGACGTCCCCATTGAGTAGGGTGAAGGTCACGTGCTTCGAAGTGAGGTTGGCTTCGAACAAGAGGAGAGGTAACTCTTCTCATGTGAGAGAGAGATGCCAAGTATGTTGTTCGGTCGAGAAGTTGGCTGACACCAGAGCGTCCTCCAACCCAGTTTCCTGTAGCAAGAGCGTGAAGAATCTTAGAAGAAAGAACATCCGGTCGCAGACAGGATGTGATTTTGAGTTCTCTCTTACGGTTGTGATGGCGCTCAAGTTGGTACTTCAGATCTCGAGCGAGTTGTCCAGAAGAAACACGGAACAAGTCTTCGATAAGGTCACCTGCAAGTCGAACACGCTTGTTCGCATAGTGATCTTTATCATTCGGTTCAGATTCGTTAAGTGCCATTTCAAGAACTTGACGAACAATTCTTCCAAGGAAGATAGCCTTCTTCTTACGGTCTTCAGGTTGGTCGCCAAGGTGAGGGAGAAGTTCTCTGTCAAGAAGTTGGTTTACACGTGCTTCACGGTATTCCTTTTGTTGTCCTGCAGCGAATTTCTTTTGCAGCCATTCGTACGCTTCATTGGTACTCTTGACGTCGTATTCGCCTTCTTGCTTCTCGTCACCATTTACTTCGTTGATGTTTGCAACGATGTACTTGAAGGTCTCTTGAGGACCAGAGATTGCAGTGAACACTTCTTGATCATTTTCGATACCAAGAGCTCTCATGAGAAGAACGACAGGGATTGGGGTTGTACCTGCAGTACTTACCTTTACCATGAGCATTCCATCTCGTCGCTTTTCGACTGTGAGTGGTTTACGCATACCGTTCTTCTGGGAGAAGATCTTTGCAACTTCCGTACGCTTTGCAGTACGCTTGTTGATTTCAACAGTGACTCTGTTTGGTGCAAGATCTTCCATTGAGATGAGAACACGCTCAGTACCGTTGATGATGAAGTAGCCACCAGGGTCAAGTGGATCTTCGCCTCGAGAGCGAAGAAGTTCTGCAAGAAGTGCAGCATCTTCACTTGATTTACTCGGTTCGAGTGTGCGGCCGTCAGCAATGTGGCTCGGGTGGAGGTGGCAGCGTTGGGAACGGACCATGATAGGGATTGAACCTACTTGTACACCTTCTTCAGGGAAGGAGGCTACGCCGTTTCGATAGATGGTGAAATCAATACTGACGGGGGATTGGTACGTCAATTTTCGAAGTCGGCATTCCATTGGAGATGCATGGTGGTAAGAACCGTTTGCCTCACGGATGTTCGGCGCACCTAGTTTGATGTCCTTCAAACGAATGACGATTTCTTGGTCAGCGACGTCAAGTTTGATGTAGCCGCCGAGGTCATCGACGATTTCTTCGTCTGTTCCGACACGGATGTTACGGATGATTTTCTCCATTCGAGAGAGTTGGTTAACTGTGGACGGGATACAGTCGTTGTAGGAAGCAAGTTGGTGATTCACCAGGCTTCGTTCTTTGAAAAATGATTCAATAATTTCCTGCATAATATCAACTCCAGCCTCAGCTACCCTCCACGATAAGCCGGTAAGCTATTGCTGTACCAGCTGATTTGGAATGTCTCTTTACTTTCAGAACGCGGTCTGCAATCCATCCAGCAGCAAGTGGGCGGTGATCTGGATTTGCAGCAAGTGTTGCGTTATCGATGAGTTCGCAAGCCTCTTTGATGGCTTGAACAACAGGGTCAGAAATCAAAACTTTAGGCAGGAGTTCCTTAGCGAGACGTGGTTTTCCGTCTTCATCAAGTTCCTCAAGACCCCAAGGAAGGAGTTCTTCCTTCTCCAAGTCGTATTGTTCTTGTTCGCTGATGTTAGCATCACCGAGAAGCTCCTGATGAGGAACCAGTTCGTGGTTGAGGGGGTTGAAACGACTGGTTGCTTCAGGACGATCAAACTCGTCGATAGCCTTGGAGGAGATGGTAATTTTCTTACTTCGCTTGTTGCGTGAACGTCGGTTTCCTTGTTCTGCAATAATTTGCATAACCTTGGTGAAAGATTCGCTGTCTTTTGCGATTCCTAGAATCTTTGCTACGTCGTCAGCAGGCATAGCCTTGATGTCGGCCATGTTCCTATCCGTAGCCAATTTGTGAGCGTATTCATCGGAGACTCCGAGTTCAATTAATCGCTTTTTTGTTGCGCTCTTTACTACCATCCAATTCAACCCCGTTCTGCCCCAACGTTGTGCTGAAGCGCATCAGGCGGGCCCGACGGGGTTCGAACCCGCGACCATCGGATTAAAAGTCCGACGCTCTACCTGACTGAGCTACGAGCCCAACGTTGCTTCATGGGCTTTCATTGCGAACTACCACCCCTTCATATACTTTTTCGATGACTTAACACCCATTAAACGGGTTGGAAAGTCTCATCAAATACCGACATTAGGGTAGGTCGATTGGGAATGTTTGACGAAAAGAAAACATCTCGAGAAATCGAACTTATAGGGAGCGAGGCGAGAGAAATTCAATGGAAGAATTTCAACCTAACGATTCCTCCCACTGTTTACCCTCCAAGAGAAGATACAGACCTTCTTGCAAGCGTTCTTGAAAAAGTCACACCTTTTGGCAAAAAAAGGTTCCTTGAAATCGGTAGTGGTTCAGGGGCATTGTCGATCCTTGCAGCCTCTTTGGGATGGGAAGTCGATGCTAGTGATATCAATCCGTACGCTGTGGCTGCGACTCGATTTAATGGCGTTGAAAATGATGTCGTGATTTCTTCTTCAGAAGGCGGTATTGGACCAGCCCAAGATGGGAAACTTGCACAATGGATGAATCCAGGATCGTATGATTTGGTGATTTGGAACATGCCATACATCCCGGCAGAAGAGATTCAAGACTTCCTCGGACCAATGGAAGATGCAGCTCTAATCGACACACATCCATCTGGCTTGTTGAATGAATTTGGTGAAATGATTCGGCGGTTCCAACTGATTTCTCCAACTGGAATCAGCCTCATCTTGTGTAGAGAACATTTCGGAAATCAGCGGACAAAGGACATTTTACTTTCAAAAGGTCTCGCAACTCAATTGGTGTCTAATCTGACATTCAACGATGGTGAATCAATCCAAGTTCTTGCCGTATGGCATCCTTTCGTAAAAGCAAAAAAACAGCAAATTCATACTGTTCCCTCAACTAATTCAGAAATGTTAGAAGGAACATACAAACCAGGAGATTCTCTTCGTGCAAGATTTCAGACCGATGGAAAGGGACGTCATGGTAGAACTTGGGATGACCACCTCGACGCTTTCAAGGGAACATGGAAACTTGATTCGAACCTAATACCTCAGATTTCATCCCAATTGCAATGTCAAGTTGCCCTCGAAATAGCCTCACTTTTGCAATCAATGACTCCTCTAAAGGATTCAATATGCGTAAAGTGGCCGAACGATCTACTTGTCCGAAACAACGGTTCTGGTAAATGGAAAAAAGCAGGGGGTATTCTTTTCCAATCACTTTCACGAGGAAGTGAACAATCACTTGTCCTTGGCATTGGCGTTAACACGAGAACCACAGATTTGCTTCAAGGAAGAGGTTCTCTTGAAGAAGCAGGAATCAACTTGGATAACACTCAACTCTTCACACTTCTCGATACCATCGTTTCCTCCCTTTTCGAGAATAAATCGAATCTTACAAACGCCTCACATATAAGAAAAGAGTTCAATCTTGAACTAATGCTTAAGAAGTGTATCTATAGAGAAAAAGAATGTTTGATTTCAGGCATCTCTACCGCTGGAAATCTCTTGGTTATGTCAAGTGAAAAAGAACAAATCGAAGTTTCTGATGATCTTAGCCTTCTTTGGCCTCATCTTCAACCTCAATGATGGCATCAAGAATGTCTTCTATTTCGCTCGTTTCATTCATTCTCCGAAAGAACCCATAGCCTGCTAGTGCAAAGCCGAGAACATAAGGTAAGAAATTCAATCCATAAGCACGAGATATGTCAACGTCAACTTCTCCATCCACACCTTCCTCTAACGTCACAATCCATTCTAGTTCGCCTCCGTTGGAAGGGTAGTTCACCTCAACATCACCATCCGCAGCGACCAGTTGTTTTGTATCTTTAATCTCTTCACCATCTTCGAATATCTGAATTCTTACATCTGATGCATTTTTCACTACGACCTTGATGTTTATTGAATCGCCATCAATTGTTTGTGACATCCCTTGAAATGGCCCATCATCGCCATTGATTTTCGTTGGCCTATCCCATTCTTGAATAAACAATGTGCCAATAATGAGCGTGATGCCAACCAGCAAAAATACATCGCTAATTTTCAAAGGGGGAGCTGTCCCTCCACCGGCCATAGAACTCCTAGGAAGAGCAGGGTGAAAATGTTGCCCTACTTCTTCTTAGGTTTGGGAAGGCCCAAACGTTGTCGCACAAGTCGTATTTTTCCTGAAGATGAAAGAGAATTCATCCCCCCATTCTTAGAAGTCATTGAGAGAACTTCTCGAACGTCGTCATAGTCCACCAGATTGACACAAACTATTCCAAATCCCAAATCGTCATTTATTGATTGGTGTTCACAGGATGCTTTTGCAACATCTGAACCATAGAAGTGGGCATCGTAAAGACGATAATAGATACCGTCTGGAAAGAGTTGCTTCATCTGACTCTCAACCTCTGCTCTTGTGCGAATTGATGGCGAGAAGGAGAAACCAATCCAGCGTCGTTTTGGCCGTTTTGCCTTAGACAACTTAGCAGCCATGCCAAAGCGAGGCGCTCCTGATTGATGAGGATGGCGGAAACGAACATCAAACACTCTAAAGAACCACAACCATGAGGACATTCCATGGAGGAAGAAGTACCGCTTACGAAAATGTCCATTATTCGGAGTCTTCTGTCCCCTTCAACTGCACCCCATTTGCTCCTTCTTGTGATTGCGGCGAGTATCCTCCACGTCACCGCTAAGATCGGTTCTGAAGACGTTGCAAGTTTTGGATTCATCTCTTTTTCCGTGGCCTACATATTGCTCGCACCGGCATCAAACAAAGATGTCTTTAGAAAGTGGATTTCATATTCCCAGCAGGAACATGCATCATTTGGAGAATCGGTAAGAGAACGATTCAAGATATTGCTCGTACCTCTTGCATTCGCTTTGATTTTATGGGTCATAATGTCCTTTACACTTGGCCAAGATAGTGCGTTATCTGAACTCGGAGGCATCATTCCACCAGCACTTGGATTCCTCTTCGTCGCATGGGCTGCTGCCCAGGGATGGTTCTTTGCTTTTGCAACATCAAGTTCCATCACATCGCCTGAAACTGGTACTTTGAAAGATAAATCAACCCACACTCCAATACCGTCTCTGGTTACAACCTCAATCCTAATGATCGGCATGACCATTCTCGTTACCGAGGGATTCCGATTTATTCTCTCGAACAAATTCAGCATATGGCCCTATGTTGCTTCCTTTGCTGTGTTCGGAATCAGTGTGAGGTTTACCTGGCCGCTTCGACAAAAAGCAGCCACGCATACAGCAACTCATACTGTTGCAAAGCGATGGTTTCACCTCACGCAGTTATTCATCACTTGGCACGTCTTAAGCATCGTACGTAGCATCGACTCTGCCTCGTCAAACACTCTTATTTTTATTGAAGAACTTGTGCTTATGATTCTAACTGTGTTCATGGCAATTTGGGCACTTACGAGCAAAGCTGATGGGCGTAAATCAACCCTCTTTACCAAAGATAATGCGTTATTTTGGGGCGTAGCATTTGGCTATGCTTATGCAGGAAGTGTAGCGATGATTACCTCTGTATTCGATGATTTGACAACCGTATTGATCGGAGGCCACATTCTCGTTGTCGCAACCGTTGTGTGGGCACAACGTTCGCTACTTGAGAAAAGAATCAATCGCATGTTCAAAGATTTTGATATTAAAGAATCTGTTGAGGCGATTGAAATCAAGCCTGAACCAGATCCTGATGAGATTGAACAGTCGGACAACGGTGAAGCAACAGAAGAAGCAACAGAATCTGATGACAATACAGACAGCATAGGAGACCCTGTGGACTGGAATCAAAAACCATCAGCCATTGGCGATGAAACAAATTGGGAAGAAGATGTTGAATTGCTGGATTAACTGTCCGAAATTCCTGAAAGGAGCATAACGACTCGAATAACTCCTTCGAGCTCGGGAGTGACTCTTGCCCCAAGGATCACTTGTGCTTCTGAATCCACTGCTGACGTCAATGCTGTTGCAATCTCATCCACTTGCCCAATCGTCATTCCAAATCCGCCTTCAATTTGCAACAGGCAACCTTTGGCACCACCAACGTTCATCGGAGCAAGTGGCGCTTTGACTGTAGCCTCAAACAATTCTTCCAAGTTGTCATGATGCCCGGAACCAACCAGCATTGTGGAGGCTCCTGGTTGACGGACGATTGCACGCAAATCCATAAGATCGAGATTGATAAGACCCATCGATAGAAGCGTTCGAACCAAACCATCCACAAGATCCTCAACCCATTCTGAGCCCATACTCCAGTCCTTTCCGCGTGTTCGTGCTTGTCGGGCAAGACGTTCTAGTGAAAGTTGAACGCAAACATCCGAATGATGTTCAAGACGCTGTAATTCAGTCATGGCAATCTTTAGTCGAGTCGGTTGTTGGGAAAATGGCAACGCAGCAATTGAAAGAACAGTTGCTCCATGGAGTTTCGCTTGTCGTGCAAATTCATGAGAGGCACCAGTTCCAGTGCCGCCGCCCAATCCAGTGACAAGAATCACAAGTTCAGCGGTTTCTAAAAATGGACGAGTTCGTGAAGCAAGGCCTCTCATTCTTTGCTCTGCCAATGGAGGCAGTGCTGCACAGCCCAACTGGTCAAGGGTGTGCCCAAGTCGCATGATATGCCCCTCTTCGGTGTGTGGAAATGATTCATCGGCATCGATCATGAGAAGAGAGGCCCCTCCACCTCTCGCATGCGCTCTTGAAGCCCATGTACAACCAAGTCCACCAATTCCTGCGATGAGGATTTGGGAGGACTCCATACACCTCCGTTGAGCATAACGCCCTTGAACTTACCTTACTTTTCGATAAATCGCATATAACGGCGTCTCGCATCACGTGCCCATGCATTGTCAGGTTCCAGGGCAAGAACACGATCATAGTATCGAATAGCAGTCTCAAATTCGGAGAGGTGGCGGCCGTAGAGATGGCCTAAATTGGAAAGGACGGGAATGCAGTTTTCGTCTACCTCCAACATCTTTAACAGAAGTTTCTCAGCAGCTCCAAGACTGTTTCGAATCATCAAATCTTCTGCCTCATCGAGTTGTTCAAGTTGTTCAGTTGATAAATCATAGATGTTGTCAAATGGTGTCTCGGCCATGCTTCTGCGAGGCAGGTTTGAGCAATGAATCCTTGCTTTGTTAAAATTTGAACGAAAAACGCTACACTGCGGGACAATAATCTTGTGATTCACCAACAATGTTTAAGGGGTCCGTGTTAGTCGACAAGCCATAGGGTGTAGCCATGCTAACGACCTCATTCACCAAGCGCCGCACCATCGTCGTCGCAGTGTTGCTCCTGCTCCTATTACCTGGGCTTGCCACTTCACTGCCAACAGGTATCGGAGGCCAACAACAAAATGGTGCAGACACAATAGATGATGTAGCCAAAGAAGGCTGTCTTTGCCACAATGGCGTACCTGCCAATGAAGTCCAAATCATCCTCGACGACGTACCTTACGCATGGACTGCTGGAGAAACCTATGATTTCAAACTCCACATCATTGGTGGACCAGATGCAGGTGGACAATACTCAGCAGGATTCGCCATGCGAGTTTCGAGCGGCACTCTTTCTGGAATTGGCGCAGACAACTGGCAAGGTGATGAACAATCACTCACTCATACATCAGGCTCTGCGGCTGAATCCGATCGAATGTGGGAGATTACATGGGTCGCACCATCAGAAGGCGAAGGGACCATTGCGTTTTGGATTACTGGAAACAGTGTCAACGGAGACGGCGGTCTTGGAAACCAAATTGAGGACATGTGGAATCAACTCACATTCGCAATTACTGAAGGAGATGAAGACAGCCTAGCACGCGGCACACGAACCGTCTTTGCTGGCGATGGAAATGTTAGCCCTCCAGAGCCAACCTCATTAGGAACCGACCTCCACCACATGGGTGCAAAACTTCGTGCACACTGGCTAGGATTACTTGGGTTTGGAGCGGTTATTTTGTGCATTATTTTCGCAGGACTGATGCTCCGATATGGTTTCTCTACTTCATACGAAGGCCGAAGCAACCAGCTACGGCTCCGATACAAACTCATGCGCAGAGGTGACCAGTGATGTACGACGACACAATCCAAAATCTATTGAAAGGAGTTGCAGATGGCTCCATCTCGGTCAAGGACGCACGAACTGCGCTAGAGGGTGTTGAACTTACCGAAGAACAAATGGATGCTGCAATCGACCACGGAGTCCACAACGTTGCCGAATCAGGTACCATCGTTAGTGCATCGCTCGCACCTTCTGGAGGTTCTTACCTCACAATGTTTTTCTTTATCTGGGGAATATTCTGGATCTGCTACTGGTCGTTTTCGCTCATTTACGGACTAGCAAACGATTGGGATCAACAAAATATGTCTTTCCACCTCGCCATGGTTCTTTCAACACTTATCCTCATGGGATTGGTTTACCTCAAGTTCATTTTACCAGATACCATTATCGTAAAGCATTCCCAGAACAAATATGTTCCTGAACACCAGAAAGACTGGAAGGAGTACAAGTGGTGATGTTCATGGCAAAAGATTACGATTTAGTCATCCCAGAATCGAAACAGGCAGGATTGAACGCCGCTGCAAATGTGATCAATAGACGCCAATTTTTGCGCTATGGATTTAACACCGCCACAGGTGTACTCGCCGCATCGTTGGGCGTGCTTGGCTTCGCCTCAATCCTTCTCCCGCCTGGTGGCGGTACTGCTGGTGACCTTTCGGTCAAGTTTTGGGCAAAGGGACGAGAAGATACCGCATGGTACGGCGCCAAACATCTGCAAGCGATGACGAAGGACGATTTCGTTGCAGAGGCGGCAAAGACAAACACAGGCACATCCGGTGCATCTGGTGTATGGAATGGCGTCCCAGTTGTCGTCACCTATGTCGAAAGTTCGAAGTGGGAAGGAAGTCCTGAGGACAATAATAAAGCAAGATTTCAGATGATGGAAGGTTACGATGAAAGTGGAAAATACGTTGGTCACTTCGAGGACATGGTTGCTCAAGATGAACGAATATATCCTTCTGATGACCTTATCATGGTCTTTGGTAGATGCACACATTTGTGCTGCATTCCAGGATGGCAACTTGTGTCCAACAACTACACCGATGATTCATGGACCCCTGGCGGGACTGACGACGGAGGCACCAAACTGTTCTGCATATGTCACTCGTCTCGATTTGACACCACTGCTCTTGAAATGAACACCAACAGGAACCGTTCCAATGGTTCTACATTCAAGTATGCGGGTGTTCGAAAAGCAGGAGGGCCTGCTCCTGTTGGGCTTCCGCTTATTCCGATCGTTCTAAACAATGGTGTCGTTGAGGGCATTACCGATTATGTCGACTGGCTGACATATTGTGACTGAGGTGAATAATATGACAACAATGTTCTGGATTCTTTGGTTCTTTATCGCCTTCATCATCGTCCTGGTGGCCTTTACTCTCCGCAAAGAGACAGAAGAAATGCCACGTCGTGAAATTCTACGTGCTGTAGAATCTACCGGAGGAATGGGGGTTTCTGAACGAGCATTCTTGTGGGTCTTTTCCTGGATGGATACCCGATTCCGAATTCAAGATTATTGGAATATGTCGAAAGGCGCTTACTACAACATGCATCGACAAATGCCTCTAACTCACGCAGAGAAGTACAAGCTTCGAATCATTTGGTATTGGTACCCTCTTTATTGCTTAGGTGGAATTTCCTTCCTGAGTTTCATTGTATTGGTCATTACAGGAACAGTTCTCGGCATCTATTATGTCCCAGGAGGAGAAGGTGATCCATCGCCTGCATATGCTTCAATGGAATTTATCATGCTCGAACTTCCTTTCGGATACATCATCAGGGCGGTTCACCATTGGACGACGCACTTCATGGTGGCATCTGTTTTCCTGCACATGTGTCGTGTTTACTTCACTGGTGCTTACCGAAACCCACGTGAACTCAACTGGCTGATTGGCGTAGCGCTCATGGCACTAACGATCGTCTTTGGGTACTCTGGATATCTCCTCCCTTGGGATAGCTTAGCGTACGGTGCAGCAGTTATCGGAATCAACCTTGCAAATTCCTCTCCACTAATTGGGAAATACATTGCAACACTTTTGTTTGGCGGTTCTTCATTGACCCCCCGAACGGTAACCCGTATGTACTTCATACACGTCTTTATTCTACCAGTGATAGTGACTACATTGATCATCATTCACTTGTTTATTGTATGGGTACAAGGAATTGCGGAGCCGCATTGATACGGAGGGAGATGAATGGGATTAATGGAAAATTTTGGAAGAGTCGCTACATCATATATGGATGAAAAAGCAAAACTCGAGGAAGCAGGCGAGAAGCGTACACGTACACGAATGGGTCATGGATTTTGGCCTCACGAAGTGCTACGTGACACAATTCTGTTTTCGTTCATGGCTGCAGTTCTACTGTTCTATGCCTGGCTCATCCCACCGCCACTTCACGGTGCAGCCGATCCTTACGCACAAGCAGGATTCGTTTTCCCTGATTGGTACGTTCTGTTCTCATACGGATATCTTCGCTGGGGTGAATACCTTCCTCAGTTTACAGTCCCTACAGGGTTTATCGGCGACATCGTTGGCCAACCGGTCTTTGCGTGGAACGCTGCATGGTGGGGAGCCGCTTTAACTGGAATCCCTGTTGGTATCCTCGCACTTCCTCCTTTCCTAGGAGGACGTGAAAAGAGACCTGTAGAAGACCCGTGGTTTGCAGCTGCAGGTGCAGTTTATCTGGCTCACATCTGGTTTATCTCGGTCTTCTCAATCAATATCTTCCTTGAATTGTACGGTAAAAATCGTTCAGATTATTGTAAACTCGATTCGCATGGCGACCTACTTTGTGGTACTAGAGCGCCTTGGATGGCCGATATATTCAATGCCGTACCGTGGATACTGACGGGTTTGCTGTTATGGATCGTGATCTACTTTATCGCTCGAAATGTAATGGTAAAAGCCTGGGGTGCTGGATTCACACCAACTCACGGAAAGCGACTCATCATCGGAGCACTTGTTGTCTCCGCAGGCGCATCTGTAGCAACGTTTGACACATATGACAACGGATTCTGGGAAGCAGGTGGCTTGCTAACAATCAAGGGATTAACTCACGATTATTACCCAGAACTTGAAGCAATGAGAACGCAACCAACTGATGTAGAGGTTCATGAAACCAATGAATTTACTGATGACCGAGGCTATTCAGATGATGGCATCGTTCCCGCTGCTGCATGGATTGACTGGCAAATTTACCAGCCTGCAAGAGAAGTCCTTATCGATTTCAGTGATACAAATAATCACCAAAACGCAGAGGAAGGAATCAACGCTGCAGGAACAACTGCTTCTTTCTATGGAGGAGATGGTTTCATATCCACTGGAACATTTACTGTAACAGAAGACCCAACAATATTCCCAGATGGACATCATGAATCTGTCGAGGCACTCACAACTGATGTTGTTTGCGAATACAGATCAAGCGAACGTAAGATTGACGGAGTCAACACGGCTACTATGCTTACAAGTTCCCTCAAAGTAACAGATGCGAATGGCAAAGTCTTGTCTTCATTCTCTGAATGTGTTGGCGATGAAATTACTCTTGAGCCTGGTGTTTACAATTATGAATACAGTCTTCAAGCATCTGGACCACTGGCACAAAATGATTCAATCATGACCGAAACGACGTTCTCTATTCGATCATATCAACCGCTCTTGCTTTGGGACAGCAATGCAGGACCACTTGCTGGAACCGTTGTAAATCTAAGTGATACCGCTACAATTGCAGCTTCATCTGGAACATTCAGCGATGTTGTCAATCCATCTTACCATGTCAATCCAAAAGCCTTGGATGCTAAACTCACCTATGCAATGTTCATCCCATGTTTGACATTTGGTGCAATCGTTGTGGTCGTCTTGAGATCCATGGCACGAGGATATGAATTCGAGATGAACAAGTGTTACGGATGCGATTTGTGTGACGATGCATGTCCAGTACGATTGTTCAATGGTGGAGACAAACTCAACATCATCTACAATTCATGGAACAATGAGGATGATGGCGTTCCGATGTATTCTTGCTTAACTTGTACAGCATGTACAAACGCATGCCCACAACTCGTCAATTATGACTCATATGTTGATATCCGTCGAAGTCTCATCGTAGGCGGTCCAGCTGCAGAAATACCGCACACAGTATTGCAAGCAGTCCTTGCTGCAGAAGCAGAAGAAGCATCGAATGAAGATTTCATTCCTGTCGAAGAATATCCAATCTCATCCAACGTTGGCTACTATCCTGGATGTGTCGATTACCTCGACCAAGAAATGGTCTTCTCTCACGTGAATGAAGGCGATATGAATCTTGGAGATTCAACAACTGCCGCCTTTACTCTCTTTGAAGAAATGGGGCATGAAGTATCATACCTCGGCCGTGATTTCCTAAAGTGCTGTGGTCACGATCAAAAGTGGCAGGGACTGACTGAGGTATTTGACAAACTCAAGGCCTACAATCAAAAGAAGATCGAAGCGTCAGGTATTGACACACTTGTTTCGTCATGTGCTGAATGTTTCCGAACATTTGCACGTGATTACGAACTTGAAGGAGTCAAGGTCATGCATACCACTGAGTATCTTATCGAGAGTGGCTTCGATATGCAACTTTCAACTGATGCAACGACAGTCACATACCACGACCCATGTCGACTTGGTCGTCAAATGGGCATCTACGATGAGCCTAGAGATCTGATCAACGCTGTCGAAGGTGTTGATTTGGTTGAAATGGAACACCATGGTGAAGATGCAATGTGCTGTGGCGTATCGAGTATGATGTCATGCAACGAAAACGCACGTGCTCTACGAGTTGCTCGTATGGAAGAAATCAAATCAACTGGTGCAGATACAATGCTTACGTCTTGTCCAAAGTGTGTTTCACACTTTGAATGCTTGAAGTTTGAGGGCGATGAGCGATATGAGGACATTGAAATTCTCGATGTTGTTTCTTTCCTAGCACGAGAAGTCAATGCGAAGAAGAGCGAATTGGCACAACCTTCTCTCGGTGAAGTTGAAGCTTGAGACATTCAGTCATTGCTTGGAGGAATTTCTTCCTCATCCATACCTACAATTTCGTAGTTTGATGGGAACAATGCAATGATGACTCCGGCGATTAAACTGGCCAATCCCCACATGAATTCTTGTTGAACAAATAGGAGTTCCAGAGCGATGACACAAAGAATGAGCCCTCCAATATTCGAGGTCCAAACAAGTGTCTTGAAGGTCCCAAGGGAGACTCCTGTCGTTCCATCTTTCCGATATGGGCCAAATTCTCCACCGAAGCGTTGTGCTGATGGTTCCTTTCCTTTCTTCGACATCGTAATTACCTCTCATCGATCAATCATACTAATGGCATCTGTTGGGCAAGCAAGCACACAGAGTCTGCATCCTGTGCAAGCATCTCGGATGATTTTCGCCTTTTGATTACTTTCAACTTTGAGCAAAGGACTGCGCATTGCCACCTTGTACATTTCAATGGCATCATCGTCACAGACAATTGTGCACTGGTCGCACCCGATGCACAATGATTCCTGCACAAAAGCCACAGCAGTCTCGCCACCTTTGAGGGATGAATGCTGTACGCCTCGCTGACGATTGAGGCTCGAACGAATACGCTTCGCCTCTTCTTCCCGACGACGCTTGAGGTCTTCAGAGGACGTCATGGTTCACCTGAACAATGGGTTGGCCTTCAAACTTGGCAACACTCAGATTTACAAGTAGGTCACCAAAACAGTAGAAAGCACCAACCAATAAGGGCGGATTCCAAGCTGTTAATCCAATGTATGGAACAGTTGGAGCCCATGTCCAATTACAGAGATAGGTTCCCCACAGTTCCATTGCAAGAGCAAGCCAAACCATTGTAGCATAGAGCCGAGGTTCAGGCCCCCATTTGATGAAACCGAATGTAAGCACTAAGAGGAAGATTGCAGATGTGTCTGTTCCTTTTACTGCTCCATAAAGAACGAATGGTAGCAACGCAAGGATCAGATAAATTGGAGATGAATGAGGAATTCGCTTCGCAACCCTTCGCCCTAAATCAAATAAGAAATAATGGCCAACTGGCACAAATAATGGCATTAATCCCCGTTGGTATTCATAGATTAACCAGACTTCACTGAAGAACAATTCCATCGGTGTTGCAAAGGCCAATACCGCTATCATTTCAATTCGTTCTTTTCGATCGGTTGAAGCATAAATATAGACGAATGTCCCAATGCACCAGATATCAACAGGCCATTGCGCATACTTAGCTGAAACAAAGAGGCCGATGGCTATCGTCGTGATGTAAAGCAATTCACGACGCATGGTTCTGCTACAAGCATCTCCTTTATGACAATCATGACGCTTTCATTGCTTCTAATTCAAGTCCCATAGCAAGCATAGAAAGTTCAGCGACCAAGGCGTGCCAATTGTGTGCATGCGTCATGTAAGCAGGCTCTTGGTCAGAGGTTACGAATTCAGCGCTGGGAGAATTGAGATTACCAATATCATCTCGCTTGGAATTCACCCTGTAAAACCAGGATGATGCATCGCCATCAACAAGATAGACAACAGGCTCTACCGGAAAACCTTCTTCAGTTTTCATCAATGTAGGAACGCCTTCTTGTATCAAAAAATCTTCAACATCCATCGTTCCCTTCCCATACATCAATTTCTTCATCTTCCGGTTTGAGAGACTCAAAAGTTGATCTCCAGACGTCACTGTCATGATTCCCAATCCATATGTGCCTCTATTATTTTTCACATAGACAACAGGCTCTCTATCAAGTCCTAAAGACTGATATCGCTTAGAAAGAAGGTCAATGAATGAATCAACCTCCTCAGCTAATTTTACTCTACATGTTTCTTTTTCCAAACACTTATTCTCCGAGACAAATGAATCACAAAGCAAGTGCCATGGGTCAATTCCAATTATTTCACTTACTTCTTCAACCAATGAACGAAGGTGTTCAAAATGCATTGATTTTTTCCTGTTGTGCCATCCCATCTGTGGATTTGGCAAGATGTGTGCTGAGGAGAGCCCTTGCAAGCCCTCATCGGTGAGATCGTTGTTGAGTAAAATAAAGTCAGGTTGTTGCCCGTTTACGAGAAGAACATCCTCAACAATATCCACTTGATTTAGTGCAAGTGGACCATGAATCCCATTGAGTGAGGCGAATCCCTCAAGTTCAGGATTGCCTATAGTGCACCGATAACCTGCAGATTCCACCAGTTTGCATAAAGTACGTAGATTTTCGACATAACCTTGGTTTCTTGTATGAGATTCTGGATAAATATGAACCCATTCGCAATCTGGATTATTTCTTTTAATGTGTTCAGAAATCCGATTTGTGAGGTGAGGCAAATCAGAATCGGAAGTATTGTTGAAACCTGCAGGAAATTGATTTGCATCAACAACTGCGATTTTCCAACCTGCGTCCCTGACATCAACACTTCCGTATATTGGAACTTCTATTGACAAACGCTTCCGATTCATCCATTCGGTCAACTCCTCACGCTTTTCTTCGAGTTTGTTGCTTAAATCATGGAGAAATGTCATTAAATCACCTCATTCAATAAATCATCAACTGTTCGATTTTGTAAATTAAGACCGTGCCCGTTTAAGTGGATTGATTCAAACAACCCAAGCCCAAGTGCTATTTCCGGTTGCCTACGTAAAACTCTTTCACATGAAGTCCATTTAGATGCAATTTCTTGTATTTGCGATTTATATTCACGAAGGCATGATGAGAGTAGTGAAGGAGACGTTGCTGTTCCAGCAGGTAATTTCTTGCGATAAACAACCGAATCAGGCAGATCTGTTAACGCAGCAGCAGATCGCAACGCTTTCTTTTCCAGACCAGTATCTGGAAGCCGTTGATCTATTGGCAGTTTCATCGCTTCTTCTCGATGTGCACGCCCAAGGAAAGGAACTCGAACTTCCAATGAATGAGCCATTGAATGACGGTCAACAAGTCGAAGTTGAAAATTACTTAATTGGCCATGCTCTATCTCAAATTGCAGTGTGTTCTGAAGGGAACGAAGATGGGTGGAAGGGCGATGATCACGAATCCACCAACGAGACTCTTCTGGCAATGAATCTGATTCTAATGTTGCAGCAAAGGGGTGATTGAGATCTGAGATTCGAGATTCAAGTTGTTGTTGATGCTGCTTCAAATCCACATAACGAGGATAACCTGCATGGATTTCATCCGCACCTTGACCACAAAGACCGACCCGTACAACCTTCGACATTTTTTGGAACAATGGTTGGAAGAATAATACTGAGACATCCAAATCCTCTCCGTGCCAAGAAAGGGAGGGTAAATGACGAGAAAATGAATCCAAATCCATAATCGATTGATGATGTTTCAAATCCAATGAGGAGGCGACAAGTTCCGCAGCCATCCAATCGGGATTATCTTCGCTTTCAGCAACCGTCCAGCATGCAGGCGTTGGGCGCCCAAACCTCTTTGCAGCATCGCTAGCAACTGCAGCGACCAACGAAGAATCAAGCCCTCCGGAAAGAACGATTCCTACGGGTACATCTGACATCAATCGTTGACCAACACTTTCAATGAATCCATCCAGAAGAAGACTTGAACTCTGATCTACATCCCAAGAATTGCTTGGGTTGAACACGGGACGAGAGAATTGAGAACTGCTCGTTAAACGAGCATGTCCGTCTTTCACAGACCATACTTCGACGGTCCCTGGCCGGACTTGATGCACACCCTCAAACAACGTTGTTGCATCAAGCGGGTATTCCCAAACAAGTCGAGCAAGTAATGCTTCCATGTCCATTTGTGGACGATATTGAGGATGAGCATGGAAGGCTTTAGCTTCACTTGCGAAGAGAAGAGAACCATCGATGGTTGTTCTCAAAAGAGGTTTAATTCCCATTTCATCTCGAGCAAGGATCAATTGTTTGTGTACAGGATCCCATAAACTCAATGCGAACATTCCATCAAGTTGGTTCAACCAATTGCAATGATCGTCAGCTGTTGGTTGATTTATTTTATGAGTCGCATTTCTATGCAACGCTAGAATCGACTCACTATCCCCAAATGTTTTCCATGGATAATCACGATTTTGATCTCGTAGTTGTTGATAATTGTAGATTTCACCATTTACAATAAGGATAGAACCATGATCTGATTTGATGGGTTGAGGACTTCCTTCCAAATCCACAATTGCCAATCGAGCGTGGCCAAGTGAGATCTGTTCATCATTCCAAAACCCAGTTCCATCGGGTCCGCGATGATGTTGAAGTCGGGTCATACCCCTCACTATGGAAGGTTCTGGGGAACCGAACATACCAGAGATTCCACACATACTCGTATGGAAACGCCCATGACGTTTATACCATCGCTTTGGGAATGGTTCTTTTCACCACAATGGGTACTTGAATGCAACAACCGCTAAAAGAATCACTGCGATTCCAAAGAAGGCATAGTAAACCGATTGCGGCGGGTCGGAGGATGAATTGTCGTCGTACATGGGTATCAACAACCATCCGTAAACGACTCGATTCTTCAATATGGCGGCGTTACGACCTCACATAACTCCCAAAAAGGGTTCAAGAATCAACACCACTGCCAAAGGAATCAACAGCATTGTAGCATTATCATCGATGTATCGCAATCGAGGCCATTCTGCAGCAACACAAATCGGGCCCATTAGGACCACAAGCAGCCATGGAGTCTCCACCCAGATGGCACAACAAGCCCAAATCAGGGCTATGCCAAGCGTCCCTGCCCAGATAACTGCTGATACTGAGAAGTCCTTTCTTCGCATTTCTCCTAGGAGCGGATCTCCAAGGGACAGACTCAAAATCAGTGGATAGGCATATGCTTCATCCGGAGCGAGGAGTAACACCATACCCACTCCCAAAGCACCCCATGCGAGTGCGGATACTTGCTTCGCTTCATAGGCACGTTGACCGATGACAGTCACTCCCAATTTAAGACGAAGAGATTCTCCGAGAATGGCGACAAGAATGACAACGGAAACAAGTTGTTCAAGAGAAATGTTTGCGAGGTCGGCAACATCTTCTCCAAATTGGAAGTACAAGACTGGAATAAAGGACATTGCAAGATGAATTCCTCTACGCAGCACATGCCCAGACATGCCCCCTATCGATTGGTCAACGGGATTTGTCATCTCAACTTGGTCACTCATCTACTTCCCTCAATATCGCATATGCTTGATTGAATCCAATCAAACCTTCCTCTAAATTTGTAAGGATTTCATTGAATTCTGAATGGTTGAGAATCTGCCGCTCATGGTGAGATAGAATTCGTTCCCTCCACCGTGCTCTTTCTGCCCTTGAGGTCTGTTTCAATTGCATAAGAAGAGTTGCTGCTTCTTCAATCCCGACACCTTTCAGTGCACTTACAAGTCGCACCTCTGGGGGAATTCCGTTACCCAATTGAAGAGATTCTTTCAATTCATTTGCGTGGCGTTCAGCACCCGGAAGATCTGATTTGTTGACAAGAACTGCATCAGCAAGTTCGAGCAATCCTGCCTTTTCTGCTTGAACCCCATCGCCTCTTGCAGGTCCTTCAATCAAAACGATTCGATCTGCAACTGCTGCACATCGAACCTCTGATTGCCCAGCCCCTACTGTCTCAATGATGACTTTATCCCAACCAGTCATTAAGAGACAGGCTGCCATTTCTTGAACCACTGATGGTACTGAACCACTTGACTTTCTTGTCGCAACCGAACGAATATACACCAGATCTTTCTTTTCAGGATGGTCTACGACTGTCATTCGTACACGATCACCAAGCAATGCCCCTCCAGACCTTGGAGATGACGGATCAACTGCAAGGACTCCTATCTTCAGGCCTTGATCCGTCCAGACGTGGAGTAATCGATCGAGAAGACAAGATTTGCCAACTCCGGGCGGACCTGTAAGAGCTAATATATTCCAATCCTCAGATTCCTTCACTTCTGATTTGAGTATCGTTTCACCATTTTCAATGGATGAGAGGAGGCGTGCTAGTGCCCTTCTATCTCCTTGGCGGGCAAGCAACATCAACTGTTCCAAGAACATCACCTCAAGATTGCCCTGTCCAATGCCAATCGGTATCGCTGCCAACACCTGAATCAGTTCTAGCGACGGCAGTTTCGATAAAGGCAACCATCTCTTCGGTCGAAGTTCCAGGTCCAAAAATCGCCTTAACTCCTGCTTGAAACAATGCTGGACGATCGTCATCAGGAATGATGCCTCCGCCAAAGACGATCACATCACCCATGTCATTTTCTCGAAGGGTTTCACAAATTCGTGGGAACAAATGCTCATGCGCACCAGATAATGAAGAAAGGCCAAGTAAAACAGCGTCCTCATCTCGAACTGTTTCAATAATCTGAGCCGGAGTTCGCCGAAGACCTGTGTAAATGACTTCATGGCCAGCATCTCGCAAGGCTCGAGCGACTACCTTTGCACCCCTGTCATGACCATCAAGACCTGGTTTGGCAATCACAATCCTCAATGGTTTGTCCATGCATTGTCCAGACGTCGTTTGGTTATCAAGGGCTCGTCCAATCTACGTAAAGAAGGCTCTTTTCACTTATTTCAATGAAAATCGTCGATGAGATGAAAAGCGAGAAAGCAAGAGGATGAACATGGCATGGGAGAAAGACCCGGATTCCCTCAAGCCCAGCAAAGGTTACACGAGAGTGAGAAGAGTCAATCGTGCACTGATGGACACATGGTTTAGAGAAATCTCTTTGGTTGATCTTGACACACTTCCACAAGAAGGTGGCATCGTCTTCACTGCATGGCACCCAGGAGGTTTAATCGACCCCATGCTGATGATGGCAGCTTTACCTGGTGGATTGACTTTTGCAGCAAAAAGCCCATTATTCAAAACGCCCATTTTAGGACACATATTACGCGCAATTGACGCCAAACCCGTGCTTCGCCCTCAAGACAATGTTGGAACCACCGAGGAGAGAAAGAAAGCCAATTCTGGACTGATCGATACGTTATCGTCCAGTGTAGCAAATGGACAACGAGTTGCGATATTTCCAGAAGGCATTTCGCATACAAAAGCACATCCAGTAAAAATGCGAACTGGAGCCGCAAGAATTCTTCTCGACTCGATTCGAAAGGCGGATGAAATGAATAAACCGAGACCGCATCTCGTTCCAATCGGATTGCACTACAGCGATCAACATCAGTTTAGAGAACGTGTAAGTTTACAAGTTAATCGACGCCTTACATATCCTCCACTTCCCGGTGAGGAGGGGGCTCCAAAACCATCTGCCGAAGAACTCGAAAAACATGGGGAACTTGCCCATGAACGAATCTGGTGTGAAGAAATGACGAACCTTCTTCATACAGAAATTCAACGTTGTAATCAGGCTCAGGAAACATGGGAAGACAGAGAACTGGTCTGGCGTGCTCGTCGCATGATTCATACCGCTAGAAGTGGAGATGAAGTAAAACCAATTACATTCCATGAAGCAGTTCTGGGATCTCGAAGAGTTCGCGCAGCTTGGCAATATCTAGGGAAAAGCGACCCAGAGCGGACGTTGGATTTAGAAACAAAATTCAAGAAACACCACAGTGAAATGGATCACATTGGATTACGATCATGGGAATTGCGTGACAGGGAAAAGAAAATATCCAAAAAGGCCTTTCTGAAAAACATGATTTTATGGATTTGGTCTGCTTCATGGATGCTTGGTTTAGTGACTTGGTCAGCAATGATCGGAGCAATCGTCCCATACATGTTCATTCGCCTCGTTGTTAACATTCAATCAAAGAACGAAGACAATCATTCTGCAATCGGATCGATGAAACTTCTCTATTCAGTTGCCTTGTATCCTATCTGGTGGATATTCGCTTCAATTTCTATAGGATGGTTGCTTGCGTCAAAGAATTCATTCTTACAAGACATTGAATTACCAGGATATGTTCTTCCCGCATTGGCTTTTATTCCATGGCCACTTGTGTCCCTTATTCTTCTGGTTTGGTGGCCAATATCTGCACGTCTTCATCTCAAATTATTCGAACGGCTTTGTAAATCTTGGAGAAATCTCCGCCTCTGGTTCAAGCTACGAAGCGGACAAGTCGAGTGGCAGGATCTCACAGGAATGCATCTGCAATTAGCCCAAGGCATGGCGTCGATTGGAGAAGGGCTCATCTTACCGGGTGATGATGACTGGAAAGACCCTCCCTACGGCAAAGAAGATTGGGAAGTGGTTCGATTTCGGACCTCTTGAACCTCAATTTTCACCGTTCTAATCAAGGGCAACGAATAAGGGCGTTATGCCCAAGCGAGGAGTGGTGAGCAAGATGTCTTCGACAGAAAAACGTCTCAATGACCTTCGTGCAAGAAAATCTCGAAGCGAAGCAGGAGGCGGACAAGCACGAATCGATGCACAACATAATCGGGGCAAAATGACGGCACGTGAGCGTCTTGAGATGCTTCTAGATGATGGTTCATTTCAAGAAATAGATGCATTGGTGGAGCACAGATGTCGAGATTTTGACATGGATAAGAACGTGATCCCTGGTGATGGCGTTGTCACCGGCCATGGAATGATCAACGGGAGAGAAGTGTTTGCTTTCGCTCAAGATTTCACAGTCTATGGAGGTTCTCTAGGAGAGATGCATGGCTTGAAAATCTGCAAAGTCCTAGATATGGCCCTGAAGACTGGAAGGCCAGTGATTGGTTTGAATGATTCCGGTGGAGCACGTATCCAAGAAGGGGTTGCATCCCTCGGTTCATATGCAGAGATCTTCTTCAGAAATGTTAGAGCTTCTGGCGTTGTACCTCAAATCAGCGTCATCATGGGTCCATGTGCAGGTGGAGCGGTTTACAGCCCAGCAATCACTGATTTCGTGATCATGGTCGATAAAACCGCACACATGTTCATTACTGGACCAGAAGTCATCAAGACAGTCACAAATGAAGTTGTATCCTTCGAAGATTTAGGAGGAGCTATGACGCATGCCTCTAAGTCAGGAGTATCTCACTTTACAGCCGAAAGCGATGATTCAGCAATTCAACTCGCACGTGATCTATGCGACATGTTTCCATCGAACAATATGTCCCGCGCTCCTGTGAGAAAAACGTCCGATGATCCGAACAGAGCATGTGATGGTTTGAGCAACATCATTCCAGAAGATGCAAACAAGCCATACGATGTTACTGACGTCATTCGAGAGGTTCTTGATGACGGTGGATTCTTGGAAGTTCAAGCAGACTATGCGATGAACATTGTGTGTGGATTTGGACATTTAGCAGGACACACAGTAGGAGTTGTTGCAAACCAACCAAAGATACTTGCTGGATGTTTGGACATCGACGCAAGCGATAAAGCTGCACGATTTGTCCGATTTTGTGATGCTTTTAACATACCATTAGTTACCCTTGAAGATGTACCTGGATTCTTACCTGGAACCAATCAAGAATGGGGAGGAATCATTCGTCACGGGGCTAAGTTGCTCTATGCCTACGCTGAAGCAACTGTTCCAAAATTGACAGTGATTCTGCGCAAAGCCTACGGAGGAGCCTATGATGTCATGTCTTCAAAACACATTCGTGGAGATTACAATGTTGCTTGGCCTGGAGCTGAATTAGCCGTTATGGGTGCTGATGGAGCCGTTGAAATCATTCATCGCAGAAGACTCAAGAATGCTCGTAATCAAGAACAGGAGCGAGAAAGACTCGTATCTGACTTTACAGAAACGTTCGCAAATCCATACAAGGCTGCTGCAATGGGTTACATCGACGATGTCATCGAACCAAGTGAGACTCGCTCAAAACTGACTCGAGCCTTATTGATGCTCCTAGATAAAGAAGAGATTCGACCTGCAAAGAAGCACGGCAACATTCCACTTTGAGGTATTTTCATGATAGATGATCAAACACTACGAATGGCTGCTATCGCAGCAGTTCTTAGCATGATTGATGCTGGAGAAGATGTATCTGTTAAAGGACGACAACCTGGAGAAGCATGGTCTCAAGACCATCGAAGAATAGTCATGGGTAGATCATCGCTCATGGCCCACCGAAGCAGTCGCAGCCCATGGAGATGAACGTATGACCGAAAAAAGAACAGTAAAAGTCGATGGCGTTGAATTTGAAGTCGAATTAACAGCAAAAGAGGACGGTTCATGGGACGCTGTTGTCGAGGGTAAAACCTTCAACATCGAAGTTCCAAACGCACAAGCAGCTCCACGGGCACGCAGAAGCGGTGGCTCAAAGAAGAAGAAAAGTGGAACTGTGTCTGCAAACATTCCAGGAAAAGTTGTCACTGTAGAGGTCTCTCTTGGTGACGTTGTCGAAGAAGGACAAGTCATTCTGATCCTTGAAGCGATGAAGATGCAAAATGAGATTCAAGCGCCAGTTAGTGGGACTGTTATTTCAGTTTCATGTGAGGAAGGGCAAGCCATTGAAGCCAATGTCCCCTTAGTGGTCATCGAACCTGATGAAACAGAAGATGAAGCCTAAATGGAAGCAACAGTTCAATAGGAATGAAGGTCAGGTATATTCATGAGCGAAGGACCTGCTTGTGACTACCCAGGATGTAACGCAATAGGAACAATTGTGTCACGACTTTCACCAGAAGGTTACCTCGTTGCAACTGGAAAGAAAGCGTATTCCTTCCGAGAGGCTTACAGACGATTCCACTACTGTGGAGACCACCATGACAAACTGATGAGTGGAGTCTGGTCACGTGTCCGAAAGCCAGATGACAAGAAAGAGGGACACGTTGCTCCAACCGCTATTTGAGTGGCTTGAAGCCGAGATGCTGATAAGCGATGAGTTACACCTACGCTTATGTCCAACCAGAGAGAGAAGTCCACCCGTCAAATTTCGGCTATCTTGATCACCCTCATGCTTGCAACGATGTCCTTCGCATTGGCATCACCCGTAGTTAGTGCTAGTTCAACTGCAAAAGCGAGCCCACCTGGCGTAGGGTTGAACAATCTAACCGTCCTGAATACGACGTACCTAAACGGAAGCCACTCTTATGATGACATCTATATTGGATGTGGAATTGTTTCCCCATGTGGCTCAATTGTTGCTACAGGAGACTTGATTCTCACTGTGAACACACTTACGATCGCATCAGGAGGAGCAATCATTGCCTACGATAGCCCAATCAATACACAAGGTGTTGGCACATCCGTGATTCTCCCTGCAAACTTCAACGGAGAAGGCGCAGGTGGGGCTGGACACTACGGCAACGGTGGCGATGGCGGTGGCCTGACAACTGGACAGACAAACGGAGGCTCTTCTTATGGCGTTGGCAATGAAACCGGTTCGAATGGAGGCGATGTCTTTGATTCGAACGGAAACCTTGTCTCTATTGGAGGCAATGGTGGCGGTAGAATCGTCATCTATGCTGACATCATCGATATCGATGGAACAGTCACGGCAATTGGTGAAGATGGAGAACAAGGATACCGCTACAACAACGGATCTGGAAACGGCGGTCCCGGTGCTGGAGGTGGATCTGGCGGCAGCATTATCATGAAATCGAATGAACTTACTGTAAGTTCAACTGCATCAATTCAAGCAGATGGAGGAAACGGTGGCGATGGAGCTGACGGAGACTGTGTCGGGGTATGCATTGGCATGTACGATGGAGGAAACGGTGGAGGCGGCGGTTCCGGCGGCTCAATCGATTTGCTGGCGAATAGTGCATCCAACTTATCCATTTCAACCGCAGCAACAATCTCTGCTATTGCAGGTAGTGCTGGCCTTGCAGGGGCACCATACGGTACCGGTTCCGCAGGTTCCGCAGGAAACGCTGGTTCAACAGGGAGCACAACCTCTGGCACATGGACTGGATGGTCCTCGAATAATTCAACTGGTGGAGGAGGAAATCCACCACCGCCAACCACCTCTTGTGTAGGAAATGGTACATCAGCTACAGGTGTAATTCAAGCAGATATCCTTGAATCAAACGATGTTCAAACTAGTGCAACCCAGGCAAGTATGCTTCCACTCGACTGTACTGACCTCTCTCTTCACACGACGACTGATGTCGATTTTTTCGAAATTCAAATGATTACTGGCGTCAGATACTTCGTCAATGTTACATTTTCTGATGCAATTGAAGACATCGATGTTGGATGGGATGATATCAATGGGTCATTCCTAGCCTCAGGAACCTCAACAACAGATAACGAGCAATTGTCTGTCCTAGCAACTCAAAACATCACGACATACGTGGATGTCTATCTGTTCCAACCATTCGGTGGAACTGCAAACCTAAACACCTACGACATAACAATAGAAACAGATAATCCAGGTGGTGGCCAAAGTTTCGAATTGGCAAATGTTGAGATCATTAACGAAACAAATGCAACAATTTCCTATTCTGGATTGACTGCAAATACAATGTACAACTATACCACTGTGATGAATCAATATATGATTGGAAACACAACAATTTCGACAACATTGGCCCAAGGAAGTTTCAACACAACGTCGTCAATATATGAGTACAACGTTTCCTTTTCACCTGAAATGAACGAATCCGATGTCGATATTGAGACAATCCTTTTCGATGCATCAGGTAATTTCCTCGATGATGATTTCGATACCTATGAAATTGATATGGTTGAGGTTGAAGCTACTTCTTCAACAACTGGTTTAATAGAACTCACAAATCTTTCAACAACAACAACCTATGATATGCGTTGGTTCGTCTTCGATGAAGACGTTTTCCTCAATGACTTCTTGGTAAGCAATAGCCTTGAATCAGCAGTAAATGCATCCATCATTGACGAGAGTACTGATACGTTTACGAGTACCACAGAAAATCGTTCATACAACATTACTTGGGCAGGACCCACCACCACAAGCAACCATCTTTTTGTAGCAATACTAAGCAAAAATGGAACCCAAGTAAATCTTGATACTGATGAAAACCTCACGGGATTGGATGATGATATCTTCATCCCTCAACTTCCATCAATTGTCATCAGCAGTGTTTCGTCAAGCGTTTCATCAACAACAAATGATGTTACAATTCGAGGCCAGGACCTCGTTGTCGGCGATTCTTATGATTACAAAATTAAGATTCTGGATTCTGGAAACGCAACAATTGCTCAATCTCCAATGACCACTATTAGCGCCACCTCTCAGGGCATGAGCCTTGGAACATGGAATTACTCTACTCCAACCGCATCTGGGACATACTGTGCTCTTGCTGAACTGTATGAAGCGGATGGGACACAGCGCATTGGCGATACAAGCTGTTTCAACCTCGTCTTCGATGACGATGGCGACA
>Ga0213865_10000250_pt1 | contig 35759 bp, 36 predicted proteins | sample PICome_6_FD_160100 | JGI IMG/M metagenome (GOLD analysis project Ga0213865, IMG submission 160100) | Coastal seawater microbial communities near Pivers Island, North Carolina, United States - PICO282 | ecosystem: Environmental > Aquatic > Marine > Coastal | place: USA: North Carolina...
GTACATGCGTTCGGTACAAGCGTATCAAAAGTTATTTTCCACCCATCTGTCTTCCTTGCGATTTGAAAAGGAACCGATCGGGCTTTATGAGCCCATTTCATATATCATGCAACTCGGCGGGAAAAGAATGCGCCCTGTTCTTGCGCTGATGGCGTGTGAGGCGGCAGGGAAGGATCCCATTTCAGCCCTTGGAGCAGCTACAGCTGTGGAGTTATTTCACAACTTTACCTTGCTTCATGACGATATCATGGACGAGGCAACGTTGCGCCGCGGACAGCAAACGGTTCATCAAAAATGGGATGTTAATACTGGCATTCTCTCAGGAGATGCTCTTTTGGTGACGGCCTACCAACAACTCAATTCGTATGATGATTCCCTGTTTTCGGTCCTGACCAAACTATTGAGTGAGACAGCGCTATTGGTTTGCGAAGGACAACAATATGATGTTGATTTCGAAACCAGAGACAATGTCAGTTTGGATGAGTACATTGATATGATTCGCCTAAAAACGGCTGTATTGCTTGGGTGTGCCCTTCGAATGGGAGCCTTGGTGGGACAGGCATCAGGAGATATAGCGGATCGTTTGTACGAGTTTGGGGTTAATCTCGGCATTGCTTTTCAACTGCAAGACGACTTATTGGATGCTTTTGGAGACCCAAAAACTTTTGGTAAAAAAATAGGGGGAGATATTATTGAAAATAAAAAAACGATTTTATATCATCTGACGCGCGCTCATGCCACTGCTAAAGACCTCGCAGACTTTGAACAACTGATGTATTCGACCCCCCAGGATGAAGACCAAAAAATAAATGATGTCAAAGCCATCTATGAATCCACAGATGCACGTCGCCGTACAACAGAACAGGTGATGACCTATACCAAAAACGCATTGGATGCCTTGAACCAATCGTCTCTAGCAGATAGTCAGCTTGCATATTTTACTGCGTTTGCAGAAGAATTAATGGTGCGCACCAAATAGGCGTTTAAAAAATTGCTTGACAAATAGAAGTGTAGGGAACGAACGCATAATCATGAGCTCTTGCAAGAAATGGCTTTGTTCGTCTAAGAATCGAAAAATTTGTTTTGGGCTATTCTTACGAAACATTCCTGAAAACAAGCTTGCCCCCTTGTGATTGTACTTGGCTAGAATGTCTAAGAATAGGAGGTCATACCACCAAAATCGATTTTTTTTCGTAAAATGTTTCAGGGGTTTTTTGGCAGCGATGTGATTCACCAAAGCAGTTGTTTTTCGATTGATATTTTTAAAAGTAAAGCCTGTACTCGCTTTGGTCCAACCTCCTGCCGAGCCAATAAAATGAACATTTTTAGAGTTGTTTTCCCAAAAGGGGTAGGAACACATCGGGATACTCCCTTGTTCGACTTCGATAAGCTGATAATCCGTAATGTTTTTGTCTTGAAGATAGTCTCGAATCGCATCTTCATACTCCGATTTGTCGAGTAACTCTTTTGAAAACATGGTGTATTCAATCAAAGCCTCGGTTTGCGTGTAGGGAAGTACATACATAAAGCGAGTTTCTTGGAGCTGGGGAACAGTAAAGTCCATAAAAACAGCAGTTTCAGTATCGAATAGCGGACGAGGTGTTTTGATATACCATCCTAAAAAATGCTGCTGGAGGACGGGGTATCGGCTTTGCTTGTGCAGGACACTCCAATCAAAAATACTATTAAAAAGAGTCGAGCACCTATAGGTTTTCTTATCTGTGTTCACCATGACATGCGTTCCCTCATCGACAAAACCTGTGCATCGTGCATATTCGATTTGAATCGACTTGTGTTTCGCCAAGGACTGATGAAGACGATCATAATAAGGTTTACTCCGAAGCATCTTGTAGGAGGTATTCCCTAAACCTATGGTCTTATCTACACTTGTGCTTTTGAATTGAACCTTGTTCCATTGGTTTTGGAGCAAATCATCCCATTCCCCATCACCGGTTTCCCAATAGCACCATGTTCGGTCGTTGCCTTTATGATTATTGCTTTCAAGGATCAGGATGGAAGCGTTTTCAAAAGCAGTATGATTGCTTAAGCGGTAGGCCAACTGAAGTCCTGAAGCACCACCACCCAATATGATAAAATCTAGTTGTTGCAATCCCTTGTTCTGTGATATACAAACATACAAAATATAAAAATCCAATATATTTAGTCTAATCTAAATATTTTTTTTAGTCTAATCTAAATTCAATATATTTGTTGCGAAATGCAAACCTTATCAACAGAAGATTACCTGAAGGCCATCTACCACGCTTCTCAATCTGCCAATGGGACTGTGGCTACCACAAGTATTGCCAACAAAATAGGTGCTAAGCCTTCCTCGGTAACGGATATGTTTAAAAAACTCTCTGAACAAAAGTTGGTAAAGTATGAAAAGTATCAAGGCGTTTCCCTGACCAACGAAGGAGTTAAAACGGCATTGCGAATTGTTCGTAAACACCGTTTGTGGGAATCTTTTTTGGTGTCTCATCTGAATTTTAACTGGGATGAAGTGCACCAGGTTGCTGAACAACTTGAGCACATTCAGTCTGAGAAACTGACCAATGAGCTTGAACGGTTTTTGGACTACCCCACCCATGATCCGCATGGTGATCCCATACCCAATAGGGCGTTGTTTATGAAATCCTACAATAAAATTTTACTCAACGAACTTCCGCTAAACAAGGAGGGGGTTTGCGTTGGGGTGAAGGATAACTCGTCTGATTTTTTGCGCTATCTCGACAGAAGACAGATTGGAATAGGAACTCCTATACTGGTTTTGCATCGCGAAGATTTTGATCAGTCCCTACACATACAAGCAGGGAACTCAACGCTGATGATTACCCAAAAAACAGCTGAAAATATTTATATAAAACCTTAAATTCATGTTACAAGAAATTTTTTCTTTTTTTGAGCAAACCCCCCCAGTTTTAGGGGCATTATACGCCACATTATTCACTTGGGGAATGACCGCACTCGGTGCGTCATTTGTATTCTTCTTTAAGACAATGAACCGTGCCTTTTTGGATGGGATGCTGGGCTTTACTGGTGGGGTCATGGTAGCGGCGAGCTTTTGGAGCTTACTAGCGCCTGGAATTGAAATGAGTCCAGGAGAGGGATTTGTCAAAGTGATTCCAGCAGCTGTTGGGTTTGGCCTTGGCGCCCTATTTATTTTTGGATTAGACAAGGTTCTTCCGCACCTTCACATCAATTTTCAAAAGCCAGAGGGCGTGAAAACCCCATGGCATCGATCAACACTGCTTGTCCTTGCCATTACTCTCCATAATATCCCTGAGGGATTGGCAGTAGGCGTACTGTTTGGCGGGGTTGCCGCAGGACTGCCAGAGGCGTCGATTGCAGGCGCCGTCGTCCTTGCGATGGGAATTGGTATTCAGAACTTTCCAGAAGGGGTTGCCGTTTCGATGCCCATGCGCCGACAGGGACTGAGTCGTTGGAAAAGTTTTATGTATGGACAGTCTTCGGCTATCGTCGAGCCAATTGCAGCTGTGATCGGAGCATTGGCAGTTACCTTTTTTACACCAATCCTACCCTATGCGTTGGCTTTCGCTGCAGGGGCCATGATCTTTGTAGTTGTGGAAGAAGTGATTCCCGAAACGCAACAAGATAAATACACAGACATCGCCACACTTGGATTTATCGGTGGGTTTATTGTGATGATGATCTTGGATGTGGCCTTGGGCTAGTGACACCCACAGTCTTGACCACCACACGAAGTCGTTTTCTTTTTGGGTAGAAAAAAACGTTTGACCAAAAATCCTATGGAGAGTCCAACAGCGATAATGGTAAGGATGGTGTTCATTTGGTAAAGGTATTAAAGAACTTGAAAGGTAGCAAAAGCAGCTAAATAGGCAATAAGAGTCATCACAACAAGTTGGATTGCTGGCCACTTCCAACTGTTTGTTTCTTTCCGCACGATTGCCAAGGTACTCATACATTGCATGGCAAAGGCATAGAAAATCATTAGAGACATTCCTGAAGCGAGTGTAAACACTGGTTTACCATCTGCGTGAACTTCGTCAGCCATGCGATTTTTGATGGTATCTTCTTCATCAGCCCCTACATTGTAAATGGTTGCAAGGGTTCCGACAAACACCTCACGCGCGGCAAAAGAACTCACAATGGCAATTCCGATTTTCCAATCATAACCCAGAGGAGCAATGGCAGGTTCGATAAACTTCCCAACATATCCAAGATAGGATTGTTCGAGCTTATAGGCACTGATTTTTTGTTCCAGTTCTGTTTGGGTCAACCCTTGTTCTTGTCCAACAATTGCCTCAGCATCCCCAAAACTACTGCTTGGACCATTGGAGGCAAGCACCCATAACAACACAGAAATCGCAAGAATAATTTTTCCAGCTTCTAAAACAAAAGATTTGGTTTTGTTGTAGACCGTAATCCCAACATTTCGAAGAATGGGAATCCGGTAGTTTGGCATTTCAACCACAAAGGCGGTTTTATGAGGAAGTTTTAAAACCAATTGCAAGACATAAGCACCTACCAATGCCATCCCAAAGCCCAGTAAATACAATCCCATAAGGACAAGACCTTGTAAATTGGCACCCAAAACTCTTGTGTCTGGAATGACAAGTGCAATTAAAATCAGATAAACAGGGAGTCGTGCTGAACAGGTTGTAAACGGAGTGACCAAGATGGTAATCAGGCGTTCTTTCCAATTTTCGATATTTCGGGTCGCCATTATTGCTGGAATCGCACAGGCAGTACCTGAGATCAGGGGGACGACACTTTTTCCACTAAGGCCAAATCGCCGAAGTACACGATCCATTAAGAAAACCACCCGACTCATATATCCCGTCTCTTCTAGGATGGATATAAAAACAAATAAAATGGCGATTTGTGGAATAAAAATCACCACGCCACCTAAACCGGGAATGATTCCCTCTGCAATGAGTTTGGGAACAAACCAAGAGGGCAGATTGGTCTTTGCCCATTCGCTCATCGACACAAAAGCACTATCGATAGCATCCATCGGGTATCCACTCCAGTCATAAATCGCTTGAAAGATGGTCAAGAGAATCACAAAGAAAATAACGTAGCCCCAAAATCGATGGGTAAGAATGCGGTCTAAGCGACTTTGAAAATCAGTGGCTTGCTCACGATTGATTTGTAGGCTTTTTTTCAGGACTTCATTGATAAACTGATAGCGTTTGATGGTTTCTCGCTGTTGTAAACGTTTTAAAAATGAAGTTGAACGTGTATGATCCCCATTTGTAGATTGGATAGTATTCCGATCAATATTGGCAAAATTGACATCTTGGGTAATGACCAACCAGAGTTTGTAAATCGACTGATTAGGAAAGGTCTTTTGAAGTGAAGCAAAGTAGTCAGGGTCGATATCTCGAAAATTGAGACAGGAAGAATTTTCCAATTGGTTGTAGTTCGCAATCTGTGTTTTTAGCGTATCGATGCCTTCCTTTTTGAGGGTGCTGGTCAATACGATTTTGGTATTGAGTTCGTGTTCCATCATCTCAACATCTAGCGAAATTCCCTTTCGTCGCATACGATCCGACATGTTTACAACCAGTATGGAAGGAATCCCCAAGTCTTTGATTTGGGTAAATAGCAATAGGTTTCTTTTGATGTTTTCGATATCAGCAACAATGACTGCCACATCGGGGAAGTCTTTATGCTTTCTGTTCATCAATAGCTCAATGACGACATTTTCGTCTAGCGAAGACGCGTTTAAGCTATAAGTGCCGGGGAGATCAAAGATGGTTGCACTCAATTCTTTGGTCAAGCGACAAAATCCTTCCTTTTTTTCTACGGTAATTCCGGGGTAATTCCCCGTTTTTTGTTGTAAGCCCGTGAGCAAGTTGAACACAGATGACTTTCCTGTATTTGGATTGCCAATCAGCGCAACTTTGATGCGCTTACTCATTCGGCAGTTCTTTTTACTTGAATATGCTCTGCAGTTTCTTTGCGAATGGCAACCTGCGCACCATTGACATTTAGGAATAACGGATCTTTGAAGGGAGCGAGTTGAAGAAGTTCAATTTGATTGCCAGGGAGACAACCCATCTCGATGAGTTTAAGCGGAACTAGATCGGTATTGAGGTCTTCAATAATCGCTTTTTCCCCCTTGTTGAGTTGGGCTAATGTCATGGCAACACTTATTTAGATTAAATTTAAGTAAGCAAAACTACGCATATTATCGGGACGAGCAAATTTATTTTTCTTGGCGTAGGATATCGATGTCTGCTCGGATTTGGTCCATGTCTTCGCGTTGGGTACCGTCATAATATCCGCGAATTCGTCTTTGCTTGTCGATTAACACAAAATTTTCGGTATGAATCATATCGTGTTCGTCGCCGTTTCCATCTTCTTTTACAACCAAATAGGATCGCCTTGCTAGGTTGTAAATCTCTTTTTTATCGCCAGTGAGCAAATTCCATCGGTTGTCGTTTACCCCTTTTTGTTGGGCGTAGGCCTTGAGGACTTCGGGCGTGTCGATGTCAGGGGTTACGCTAAAGGAAAGGAGTTTGATTTCTGGAAGATCGTTTAGCAAAGATTGTAGATACACCATGTTTTCGGTCATCATCGGGCAGATGCTCGGACAGGTAGTAAAGAAAAAGTCAGCCACATAGATATGGTCATCATAATCGAAATGAGTGATGTTTTCCTTGTTTTGGTTGGTCAGCGAAAAGTCATCGATACGGTGGTATTTTTTGACATACTGAATCGATTCATCTACCAAAACAGGATCGACCATTGCGGGTTGGTATATGGGGAGCACAGGGGTTGGTTGAAGTGCCTGAAAAAACAGTAAAACAATAGCTGCCGACAAAATACCCAGCACCCAGAAAAATCGTTTATATCTGCGAAAAAATGTCCACATAGCAATTGTTTGCAAAGGTACACAAACCCCACCAATTTGCCCACAATATCACGGGCAATCCGATGTGGTTAAATGAAGTAAAAAGGTTACATTTGAACCGCAAAAAATAAATATGGATCCAGTTCTTATCAAAGTCATACAATTCTTTTTGTCTCTTTCTCTGCTTATTGTTCTCCATGAGTTGGGGCATTTTATACCAGCCCGCTTATTTGGGACTCGTGTCGAAAAGTTTTTCTTGTTTTTCGATATCAAGTTTGCCTTGTTTAAAAAGAAAATCGGGGAAACCGTTTATGGGATCGGTTGGTTACCTTTAGGGGGCTATGTCAAAATCTCAGGAATGATCGATGAAAGTATGGACAAGGAACAAATGCAACAACCCCCACAACCTTGGGAGTTTCGTTCCAAGCCAGCTTGGCAACGACTGATTATCATGCTCGGAGGAGTGACGGTTAACCTGATCCTCGGCGTTTTAATTTATATCATGATCATGTTTGTCTGGGGTAAAACCATTGTGACGGAAAGCAATGTACCAAACGGATTGAAAGTGAGTCCACTGGTGGAGGAGCTCGGCTTTCGAGATGGGGATGTCATCCTCTCTTTTGATGGAGCCCCCCTTGAAAACCTCAATGATGCTTCTCGAATTTTGTTGGTTCGCTCTCCAGAAACGGCGCGTGTTCGTCATGCTGATGGCACAACAGAAACCATAGCGATACCAGATGATTTTGGTCAACAGCTTTTTGCGTCTGGCGAACGTCCTTTTTCTGCTTTGGTACTGGCAAAAATTATGAGCGTTGAATCGGATTCACCAGCGGAACAATCAGGACTGCTTTCGGGGGATATTATTCGAGGGATCAATGGAGAAGACATCAACTCTTGGCAAGAAGTGCTTCAAACGTTTGCCGATTACGACAAATCTGAGGTTGCGCTTCGTGTTGAGCGAGAGGGATTGATCAACAGTTATTCCATGGCAGTTCGGGAAGACAACACAATCGGGATTCGCGTAGAATCTCCAGATGTCTCTGCAACAGAACTCACCTATAGCTTAGACGAAAGTATCGTGGAAGGAATTCGCTATGGATACTGGACCTTGTATGACTATGTAGCGCAGTTCAAGTTTGTATTCACCAAACAGGGTGCATCGCAGCTTGGTGGTTTTGGAACGATCGGGAGCTTGTTTCCTGGGACTTGGGACTGGCAGGCCTTTTGGCACACAACGGCACTGATCTCTATCATACTGGCCTTTATGAATGTATTGCCCATTCCCGCTTTGGACGGGGGTCATGTGATGTTTTTGGCCTATGAAATGATTACGGGTCGCAAGCCACATGATCGTGTGATGGAAGTCGCACAGATGATCGGGATCTTTTTGCTGCTTGGTCTGTTTGTTTACGCAAACGCAAATGACTTAATTCGCTTTTTGGGGTAAACAGAGAATAAATAGGGTTTGAACAAGAAGAAAAAACGAATTATATTTGCCAGCACATTCCTCCTTAGCTCAGTTGGTTAGAGCATCTGACTGTTAATCAGAGGGTCCTTGGTTCGAGCCCAAGAGGGGGAGCCATCTTAGACAAGAGGTCATTTTTGACCTCTTTTTTATTTTTATCACTTTTTAAAACCTTGCTGGCCAACATAATAGACTTTATCTCTGGAGTGAAAATGTTGTTGCAACTCTCGAAATCAAAATTTTGGAATTTTTCAGTAAAGATGCAACCAAGAATCTTCTTTTTGGTTTTTCCATCCGCCTTATCCCAATAATGACTTAGGTTTTCAATCATTGGGAGAGTTTTATTCAAATACACTTTAAATGGACTCTTCGTGGACTTCAACCGTTCCAACTTAACCTGTTTATCACTTAACTCAGACTCGATTCTACTCTTCATTTCGTTGTAATCAGAAGAGGTGATATCTCCGTCAAGAAATAAGTTTTGCAAGTTGGTTTGTCGCGTCACAAACTTTTCAATCTCAGCCTGAATTCTTTTAATTTCGGTTTTTCTTGTTACATCGTCTCGGTCAATTAGTGACTCGAGTTGAGATTTATAAACTTTTACCATACCAGCAGTGAATGAAATTGTATCTAATAACTTTTTTATTTGTTCATGTGCCCAATCCACTCTATATCTTTGGCAACGTGGTTTGGTACACAGATAGTAATGATACCAGTTTTTGTTACCACTTTGACACTTATATGCGGTGATGGTTCTACCGTGTTCGGAACATTTCATAAACCCTTTCAATGGGTATAAATCAGTTTTATCAGACTTAAAATCGAAATTTCTAACCCTACCATCTAAGTAGTCATTAGCCCTCTTAAAAAGGTCGTCTGAAACAATTGGTGGGTGTAATCCTATAACAATCTGCTCCCCTTCTTTTTTGTACTCTTTTACCCTGATTTTTCCTGTATAAACAACATTCCTAATGATATTATAAAACGTTTGTTTGGTGATATTGAAGGATTTACCCTTGTAAGGATATTTCTGTTCATTAATATATTTTCTAACTTCATTAGCAGAATAAACCCCGAGCACCATCCGTTCAAAACATTCTTTTATATATGGTGCAGCTTCATTTGGTTCAAGAGTTGATTTACCTTCAACACGACAATTACTGTATCCTCTTGGAGCAGAACCTGTCCAGCAACCTTCTATTCTTGCTCTTCTTGATCCTTCAATGGTTCTGATTGAATTTTTATCATTCTCTACTTCTGGAAGGGTTAAATATATACTGAGAAGGACCTTAGAATCAGGACTTGATAGGTCGATGGGTTGTTCTACAGTAGAAATCAGTACTCCTAATTTATCTAAAGTCTTTATCTCTTTTAGAGCCAAATATTGATTTCTTGACCAACGATCCCACCTTAAACATAAGATCTGATCAACCTTACCTTTATTCTTTTTGAGGTACGATATAATTTTGTTCCATTCGGGTCGATTAAAATCTTTACCAGAGTAGTCTTCAGTATAAACATCTACAATTGGATAGTTATTGATCGAACAGAATTGTTTTAATACAGTCTCTTGATGTTGTAAAGAGAACCCTCGATCTGCCTGATCATCAGTTGACACTCTCTTGTAGATTATAGTTCTCATTATACCGCTTCTTTATAGGTTTCGTATTCAATTAATGCTAATGTCTCCAATAGTTTGTGGATGCGCGCTATGTCCTTATTAGAAATATTATTTAATTCAATTTTCAGTTCTTTTATTTCATTTGATTTTGACATCATCTAATACCTGACTTTAACATTATTAATTTTAGTTTGATTCATGCTTGTTTTACATAAGACAAGTGTGGCTATTTAAAAGTGAATTAGTTAACCCCACATACGATTCTTTGAATTCAGCAGAATTGATAAATTGATTATATTTTTTTGCCTGTGTTGACACCTTTGAAAAGACCCTCTCGACATCGCTAGGTTTTGGTTTAGTATTTATTGAAAACAATTCCATTGATAGTCCTGGCTCAATTCCCGTTAATTCAACTAACCTCTCATGCATTAACTCATGAACTTCATTCGCGAACTCTTCGGTGGTTAAAATGGAGTCATGAATTGTAAATAGGGGAGCACTAGGGTACTTTATTTGGAATTCACGCGTAATGATCTCTATGACTAAGTAACTCTCTGCCTTTTGAAGAAATTGAGCAAAATTTCGAGGACCAATTAAATTCAAACATTGAGTAACAAAAGCGTTTACAGAAGGATGCTGTCTAACGATATACCCTAATTCTTTCTTCTTTCGTCCATCTGAGTTATTGAAGAAAAGAAACTGCATCGTTTTCATTTTCATCCGTTCTCTTTCTTCAGCTGCAGGTACTCGATTTAACTCTGTTTTGAGAATGTGACTATAAAAGTCATTATTAAATGGTATAGATCTGAATCGACTAATACCAGCTTGTTTATTTTTTAATAACTGCGGAAACAATATAGACCCACCTACCTCCCCTATAGTATTAATATTATATATACTATTAGTATTAGTATAGAATTCAATATCTAGTATAGAAGCAAGAACATAAGGTTGTGATGCCTTAATATCAATAGATACTAAAGGTGAATTATTGACTTTAAGAAATGGACGTATAATTCTATTTAGTGAGGTAATAGAGGAATTATATCTATTATTGGAATGTGAACGACTATAGAAAAGTAATCCACCTCTAATGTCATTTATTATCTGTAGATTCCTACCTAAATAATTTTTTATAAGAGTAATTTCCTTATTAGTCTGAGACTGATCACGTAGAACACTATATAAGTTCAATAGGTATAACTCAGCACTTGGATCAATACTTATTTTGTTATTATGAAATTGATCATCAAGAAAGAAATGTTGACCTCTTTTTGACTTTTCAATTTTGATACTCTCACTCTTCGAGCTCCTATACTTGGACCTGAGCCTATATCTTTTTGGTTTCACACCTACCTCATAACTTTCAATTACTTCGATAATAGGATCATCTCCTGTGGTTAGGATATCCATTATTAGTCTATAATCTCTTGTTAAAATCTTCTTTTTGAACCGTGAGCTGATGCTGCGGTAACCGTCCTCGTTAAAACCGTATCGGTTATAGGGATTAGGATATACTGCAGACACCATTTTAATGAGTTTTAAACGAAGGTTTTTCTCTCGAGTAGCACTTAGATTAAATCCTTCTAAAAGTCTCTTAAAATTGATGTTGGATGGGTAAAATATTGTGGTGTGCATAACTTATATGACACTTTAATTAATTGACATATTTTTTTAGTATAAAAAAGCCTCTTTAATAACGTTTTTAGAATATTTTTCTTCTTCATTGGTGATTCTACTAAATCGTTTGGACATGAACTCTATATTGGTCTGATCTAAATCAAATGTAATCACATTTCGACCGTGTTTAAGAGCTGCTGCGCCAGTTGTTCCGCTTCCTCCAAAGAGATCGCAAACAGTCATCCCCATGTCTGTGTAATGAAGAATAAAATTTAAGGGGATCAATTCATTTTGAGGTGCCTGGTGCTTGTAGTTAGGATCTATTTCATCAAATTCCTTTCTATTGAAAACGGGGGTTTGAATGAGGTCAAGAACATTTTTATTACTGACATAATCCGTTAATCTTTTGTTTGGACTATCAATTACAAATTTTGAACCTGATTTTGAAACTGATATTGATTTGTTATCATTCATAATTCTTAACTCTCTCCAATGAAACTTAAGTGAGTTTTTAGTAAAAATTAATATTGACTCTGTTGAAGGTCGGAAGCCGTTAAATTTAAAAATGGGAGTGGGGTTTTCCTTTACCCATTTCACTTCTTGAATAAAGTGCCATCCCGCTTCGACCATAGCCAAGGTAAGTCTTTGTGGAATTGCCAAAGACTGATTCTCCCTTATTATGTCCGATACGTTGTAAATGAAGACACCTGATTCCTTCAATATTCGATCTCTAAATGGAATTGATAGGTTGACCAAACTATCGATGTAGCTTTCTAAATCAAGTTGACCAACTTGATCTTTTTTGGCTACCCCTCGATAGTTACGTGCTTCGAAATAATCTGGCGAGGAGTATTGTAAATCAATAGAGTTTGATTCTAAGACGGACGCTGCTTGTTTATTGTCCAAGTGGTGTATTTGATAGTTGCTTGAGATAATGGGATCGGTTAATTCTTGAACTAATTCGGAATTAACCGTAGATTCTTTTTTAACCCTATCAACAATTTCAAACGCTTTTGAAATTTTCATCCCTTGATTTTCTATCTTATCTAACAAAGAACCACTAAACCCATTAGATGAGTTAGAGTCAAACTCATCTATTTTCAAGAGATTTCTTATAAGTGATGCCGACATATCAATGTCCAATATTTTACCTGCAAGCTTAAAACGATCTCCTAAACAATTATCAAAATCACCCTTGAATAGCTCATTAATATTCACTCTTTTCTTACCCTGTGATGTTCCTAGTATCCCAAGAACAACCTTTAAAGATTCTATTATTTCTTTATATGACCTTTTGGAGGTTGTGTTCCTAAGTATAGATTCAATGAACACATCACCTTCATCAATAGTTACGATTTGTATTGGCACCTTAACTAAATTGAGTTGCTGAGCCGCATACCACCTACGAACCCCATCAATAATAAATAATTGGTTATCCTCTTTTGTTACAATTATTGGGGTTCTGGTTCTAAATCCAAACTCATTTAGAATAACTACCATTTTATTGAAGTTAATTTGAGACTTCAAATCAATCAGTTTAGGATGGATTAATAATTTATTTGTTTCTATTATTTTCATATGTTATACTATTTATTTGACATATTTTTAAATTAAAAAAAATCTAATTGGTACTATACTGTACCTTCATTAAGCCTGCGAATTAATGTGGTTCTCATTTTATGTTCTGCATCACGTTTTGCTTTTGGGCTTTTGGTATTGAAATCATAATCTTCAGCCTTTCCCAAATAAACTTTTACTTCCTTTTTCTTTCCTCCTTTTTGAGGCATAAATGTTTTTGCAGTAAAGTATTCTTTGTCATTTTCTTTGTTCTTTGTCCGAGCTACATATACATCAGGACGATGAGCAATAGAATGTTTAATGAAATCTAAGATCTTATCTTCTATTTCCTCAATCACTTCTTTATTTCTGTCAAGGCAGTTCATTAATTCCTCTCTGCAGCTTTCGACTTTTGATCCAAAAGGAGAATTCCCCGCATGTTTAAATTTCTTAAACGTAGTGATCTTACCAGAGAAAACTTCTGAAAGGTCATCGTAATTTATTACTGATGGAAGTGATGGTTTTCGTCTTTTCATGTGTCAAATATATAAATTGACATACAATTGACCAAATATTTTACAATAATTCTCACTTCCTACAATTCTGGAGGAACTTTTTCTGTGTATTACACTATTTATAATAAACCTATTCAGATATGAAAAAAGACGTTATGATTTCACTGCGGCTAACGCCCAATCAATATGTTACTTTACTAGAAACATTAGTAAAAGAGAAAAAATCCAAATCACAATTTATACGAGAATCGATTAATCGTTCTCTTTTTAGAATTAATGGTAAATCTTGTCGGAAAAAAGAGATTCTGGAATGGATCGATGAACTTTAGGTCTCACGGCCCGAAGTTTGGATCTTAAGATGATGGATCAGGATTTGTTTTTTAATCTAATTGGCACAATGACTGTTGGGGTATTGTGCCTTTTGAGAACTAACCACAGTTTTTAATTATTTTTCAAATAGACCTTAGTGAGTGTTTCACCCATAGTATTGCATAGAATTTCCTGTGGGTGTTGCGCCAATGAGAATTGATCCAGTTGATCATGGTAGAGTTTAGATTTCGACTCTGATGTAATTAGGTAGTAATGGAAATACTCATGGATGACGGTATTGATTAGTTCTCTGCGTATTACATTGTTGTTCCTGTAGATGGTAATTGTGTTATTGAGAAAACAATACTCCCCCGCAAGATGAGATTCACCTTCAACTAATCTAAGAAGTGGTTTTTGTTTACGAATTGGATATAAATAGAGGCACCAGTTCAATACATCCTCTGCCAAATGAAATTGCCAGTCTTCACCGTCACCATTCAAGAATTTAATTAGCTCATATATTAAGTTCAAAATGAACAATCCTCCAACCACAGTAAAATAAATAGTAAAAAAGGTATCCATTACAAATGACGTTTAACTTTTGTAATAGTATTCACATGAAGACCCGTAATCTTAGCGACCTCAATATTTTTATATCCCTTTTTTAGTAAGTCTAACGCCTTTTTATTTTGTGGTTTTGATAAAAATTTAATTGGACCTTCATTAGATCCTAGTTTTCTCCCAAGATATTTTGTTGGATCTAGTTTAGCCAACTCAATACCCTCACGTTGACGTTCTTTTGAAAGTTTTCGTTCCATTTCAGCAACCACTCCAAGAATTGAGATTATCATTTTAGAGATTGGATTTTCCTCTTTGTCTTCATTTAGTGTGCATAGACCCTGCGATAAAAAGTTGACTGGGATTCCTCTCTCAGTGGTGTAATGAATAAAATTGATAATATCTCTGAGGTCACGACCACAACGGTCAATTTGCCAAACAGAAATTGACTTGATCAATTGTCGATCTATAAGGGTTTTTAAGATTGAACCCTCGGGTCTTTCAAAAATTGGAATGGCTCCTGAACATTTATCTTCAATAACTTTATCAAAATCATCCTCTTTTACTCTTTGCCGATCCGTTTTCTGATCAACACTCGAAACTCTTGTATATAATATTGTAATACTCATAATTTTAAGGTTTACCTATCTATACCCTAAAATTATAGCAGCAACACTCCTCATGCAGCATAAAATCTATATTTTATCGCTATCAAAACACTCACAAATTAAAGTGTACGCTATTATTGTGATTAATGGATTTTGCCGACTAAAATTGGTGAAGGATCATACCGTGGGGGACCTCCCTGCAGCACTCCCTGCCGTATCCCCCCTTAAATACCTCTTTTTTTGGTATCTGTAGAGGGGGGCAATGACCTGAGCGAATATTTTTCTGGATTTTTTGTAAAAACTCAAGTTTTTTAAAAAATAAATTTTCCAGAATTTTCTCTAAAAATCAGTTTTACACCTGAAGTAGTTTCTCTACCATTGTTTTTTATATTATCCACAAAATCCAAAACATCTTCGATAAACTGTTCATCAAAGTCGTTTTTAATATTTTTATCTGCTACTTTATAACATAACTCTACAAACTCAATAAACCATTCAGTTATATCAATATATGTAGTGTGTTCTAGTTGTCCAAAATATAAATTTTGAACATCTTTTTCATTTAAATTCTTACCAATTAATAAAGCATCATCATAGCTATTTGAAAATTCTGGATTTAACCGTCCTAATGTTTTTATCCATTTATCACCATCTGAAACATATTTTCTTAACTGATCTTTTGTTAAAGGTTCACCCCCCATTAATTTCTTCTTTTAATAATATAAATGATAATTATTATGAGGTTGATGGTAGGATTGATGATAGATTGAATATATCACATATCAAAGTACACGATACTGATTCTTACATTATGTTAGGAGATATTGATAAAATCCTTATGAATAATGAGTTTAGCCAGTATATAAATCTTGTGGTGAGTGGTACTCTTTATGAGTTTTTAGAGCACCGTTTTGGTGTGGAATTAGGTGAAACCTTTGTTAACCGTAAAGAGGTTAAAACAGCAGTATTTCAAGTGCTATTTACAGATAATAGGTTTTTGGGGCAAGAGCATGCAAAACTAAAAAAGATGTTTAAGAAGATGTTCCCATACGTGTATGAGGTGTTTAGACAACTTAAAAGTAAAGACAAAACATTACTTCCAAGATTGTTACAGAGTATTGAGAGTTACTTAATGATAAATGTTATAGCTAAACGTATTTCTATAGAATATCCAGATGCACCAATATTTACAATACACGATAGTATTTCTACCACAGAAGAATATGTAGATGTTGTTGAGGCTATAATGAAAGAGGAATTATCAAAAGCTATAGGTAACGCACCTAAATTAGCTCGTGAGGAGTGGTGTAAAAGCAATATGCAAAAGCATCTTGAAAGTTTAAAAGAGAAAACAAAGGTTGTGGCGTAGTTTAAACTTCTGTTAAACAAAATAACGAGTTATTAAAATTTTATACCTTTGCAAATAGATATGAAACAATTTTCCCATAAAATAATGGCATTAGTAATGGCTTTTGTAGTGTTATTCTCTACAATGTCATTTACTGTGAATATGCATTATTGCGGAGATACGTTAGTAGAAACTGCTATTTTTCATAAGGCCAAAGGGTGCGGAATGGAAATGGAAAAGCCTTCAACCGAAGGATGTTCTATTACCAAGAAAAATTGTTGTGATGATAAACAATTAGCAATTGAAGGTCAAGACGAATTGCAATTGCAAGTTGACAAAATCACGTTTGAGCAACAAGTATTTATAGCTTCACTTGTTTACACTTATAGTAACCTTTTTGAAGGTTTAGATAACAATGTATCTTCTTTTGAAGAATACAAACCACCACTCGTCATAAGGCAACTCTACAAGATTGACGAGACTTATTTAATTTGATTTTTAAACAATAGACTTTTTTATCCTATGACTGCAATGTCGTAAGGATAATTTGTTGTATTCGGTGTTGTCGTAACATCAATGTCTAACTGTTTAATAATCAAAGCCAATGCTCAATAAAAGCATCAAATTTTTAATAGAAAACAAACTCGTTGCAGTTCTGCTACTCGTCCTTTTTGTAGGATGGGGAACGGTTAATGCACCTTTTAATTGGGATACAGGTTTCTTACCAAGTAATCCAGTTGCTGTAGATGCCATACCAGATATAGGCGAAAACCAACAAATCGTTTTTACAAAATGGGATGGTCGCTCACCACAAGATATAGAAGACCAAATCACCTATCCACTCACAACATCTTTACTCGGTATTCCAGGTGTAAAAACCATTCGTAGTTCCTCTATGTTCGGTTTTTCAAGTATCTATATCATTTTTGAAGAAGACATAGAATTTTACTGGAGTAGAAGTCGTATTCTCGAAAAACTTAATTCCTTACCAAGTGGTTTATTACCTGAAGGTGTTAATCCTGCATTAGGTCCAGATGCTACAGGATTAGGACAAATATTTTGGTACACGCTTGAAGGTCGTGACGAAAACGGAAATGTAACTGGTGGTTGGGATTTACAGGAATTACGAAGTATTCAAGATTACTATGTAAAATATGCTCTATCTTCTGCAAGTGGTGTTTCAGAGGTTGCTTCTATTGGTGGCTATGTTCAAGAATATCAAGTGGACGTAAATCCAGAACTAATGCGTCAGTATAATATTGGATTGCATCACGTTGTAAAAGCGGTTAAGGAAAGTAATAAGGATATTGGTGCACAGACTTTGGAAATTAACCAAGCCGAATATTTAGTTCGTGGTTTGGGGTATGTGAAATCCATTTCAGACATCGAAAATGCAGTAGTCACTTCAGAAGATTATACTTCAATTAGGATAAAGGATATTGGTAAAGTTTCATTAGGTCCTGCAACAAGACGTGGATTATTAGATAAAGAAGGCGCAGAGGTTGTTGGTGCTGTTGTGGTAGCTCGTTATGGCGCAAACCCAATGGAAGTTATCAATAACGTAAAGGAAAAAATTAATGAATTAAGTGCTGGATTACCTTCAAAAGTATTAGCGGATGGTAGAACCTCACAAGTTACCATAGTGCCTTTTTATGACAGAACAGAACTGATACAAGAAACTTTAGGTACACTCAATGAAGCATTGACTTTAGAAATCTTAATTACCATCCTGGTAATTATCATTATGGTATTTAATCTTCGAGCTTCCATACTAATTTCTGGACTTTTACCAGTAGCGGTTTTAATGGTGTTTATTGCGATGAAACTCTTTGGTGTTGATGCTAATATTGTGGCATTATCAGGTATTGCTATTGCTATTGGTACAATGGTCGACGTAGGTGTCATACTATCAGAAAACATTATAAGGCATTTGGATGAAAACGAAAATGTCATTCCGACAGAGCAAGGAACGAGCGACGAGGAATCTCATAAAAAGTTACCCATAAACACAGTAGTCTATAACGCAACAGCTGAAGTGTCTGGTGCAATCGTAACCGCAGTTATGACAACTATTATCAGTTTCATTCCTGTATTTACAATGATTGGAGCGGAAGGAAAATTATTCAGACCATTAGCCTTCACAAAGACTTTTGCATTAACAGCTTCTATAATAGTAGCGTTGTTTTTAATTCCACCGTTTGCTGCATTTTTATTCAGAAAGAAAAACATCAAAAACACTTTTAAATATGTTTTAAATGGTGTTTTAATAGCATTGGGAATCGTAGCCATAGTCTATGGATATTGGTTAGGATTAATTTTAATTGCGTTTGGGATTACAGCATTTCTCAATCTTCAAAGTAAGATAACAGACAAGCAAGCTAATCTTATCAATATCATTATTTCGGTATCAGCTATTGTATTCTTGTTAGCCGAATATTGGAGACCATTAGGCGTTGATAAAAGCATTTTTTGGAATCTCATTTTTGTGAGTGTTATTTGCTTTGGTTTATTAGGTGTTTTCTCATTATTTATAAAATACTACACACGTATTTTAAGGTGGTGTTTAGATAATAAGTTATTGTTTTTATCTGTACCAACGGCTATTGTAATTGCAGGTTTTTTCATTATGAAAAATACAGGCAAAGAGTTTATGCCCTCATTAAATGAAGGCTCATTTCTACTAATGCCAACCTCGATGCCTCATTCTGGCGTGGAAGAAAATAAACGTGTTTTACAGCAATTGGATATGGCAGTAGCCAGTATTCCAGAGATTGAAACCGTAGTTGGTAAAGCAGGTAGAACAGAATCAGCGTTAGACCCAGCACCTTTGTCGATGTATGAAAATATCATTCAGTATAAACCAGAATATATGCTGAATGAAAACGGAGTACGCCAACGCTATAAAGTCAATGATGATGGTGAATATGTGTTAAAAAACGGAATGTCATTGCGAGCGGAACAGCGTGAAGCGTGGCAATCTCTTAAAGCAAAAGAACAACTCATTCCAGACGATGATGGCGAGTTCTACCGTAATTGGCGACCAGAAATACAGTCACCGGACGATATTTGGAATGAAATTGTAAAAGTTACCAAATTGCCAGGCGTAACCTCTGCACCAAAGCTACAACCTATTGAAACCCGATTGGTAATGCTTCAAACAGGAATGAGAGCACCTATGGGAATTAAAGTAAAAGGTCAAGACTTAAAGAAGATTGAAGCGTTTGGTGTGCAATTAGAAAACGTCATCAAGGAAGCTGAAGGTGTGAAACAAGAAGCTGTTTTTGCAGACCGAATTGTTGGTAAGCCTTATCTGCTCATTGATATTGACAGAGAGAAAATTGCACGTTATGGCATTTCGATACAAGATGTTCAAGATGTATTAAAAGTAGCAGTTGGCGGAATGGTATTAACCCAAACCGTTGAAGGTCGAGAACGCTATGGTGTTCGAGTACGATACCCAAGAGAATTACGAGCAAACCCAACAGACTTACAACAGATTTATGTGCCAGTTGAAAAAGGCAGTCCTTTGCCATTAAGCGAATTAGCAACGATAAGATACGAACAAGGTCCACAAGTCATTAAAAGTGAAGATACTTTTTTAGTTGGCTATGTATTGTTTGATAAATTAGATGGCTTTGCAGAAGTAAGCGTTGTTAAAAATGCACAAGCATTAATTCAAGAAAAGATAGATTCTGGTGAATTGATAGTTCCAAAAGGAATCAACTATGCATTCACAGGAACGTATGAAAATCAGTTACGAGCAGAAAAAACCTTATCGGTTGTTGTACCGTTAGCATTGGCAATCATTTTCTTAATTCTGTATTTTCAGTTCCGTTCGGTTGGTACGTCCTTAATGGTATTCACAGGTATCGCAGTAGCCTTTGCAGGTGGTTTTATAATGATTTGGCTCTATGGTCAAGATTGGTTTTTAAACTTCAATGTCGCTGGCGAAAATATGCGAGACTTATTCCAGATGCATCCCATTAATTTAAGTGTAGCAGTTTGGGTTGGGTTTATTGCACTCTTCGGTATAGCAACAGACGATGGTGTAGTAATGGCAACCTATTTAACGCAAACTTTTGATAGAAATATACCAGAGAATAAAAAGGAAATTAGAGCATCTATTGTAGAAGCTGGTGAAAAAAGAATCAGACCGTGTTTAATGACTACAGCTACAACCATTTTAGCATTATTACCAGTATTAACCTCTGTAGGTCGAGGAAGCGACATAATGATTCCGATGGCAATTCCAAGTTTTGGCGGAATGCTCATTGCCTTAATCACTTTGTTTGTTGTACCAGTATTGTATAGCTGGAAGGCAGAAGTTCAACTTAAAAGAACATCAAATGAAAAATAAAATAATAAATATTAAACTCGTCTTGATTCTTGTTTCTTGCTTCTTGAGTTTCTTTACAAACGCTCAACAATTAGAAATATTTATTGATGAAGCTTTAACAAAAAATCCAGAAATTCAAAAGTTTGAGTTACAATACAAAAGAGCTTCTGAAAAAGTAAACGAGGTTAACACCATTCCTAATACCGAATTTGGTGTTGGTTACTTTGTAAGTGAACCGGAAACCAGAACAGGTGCACAACGCTTTAAAGTATCTGCTAAACAAATGTTACCGTGGTTCGGAACCATTACATCGAGAGAAAACTATGTAAGTTCATTGGCAGATGCTAAATACGAGGACATTGTTATCGCAAAGCGAAAACTAATGGCTTCGGTATCACAATCCTATTTTAATCTATACGCCAACAAAGCAAAGCAAGAGGTGTTAACTGAAAACATCAAACTATTAGAAACTTACGAAACATTAGCACTAACATCTGTTGAGGTTGGTAAAGCATCCGCAGTAGATGTGTTGCGATTGCAAATGCGTCAGAACGAAATGCAACAATTAAAAGACGTATTGCAACAACAATTTTTAGCAGAACAAACTAACTTCAATAATCTATTGAATAGAGATAATGATGTTACCGTGAATGTGGTAGATAGTTTACTGATACCTTCTGAAGACTTTGATATTACTTCTGAAAATTTAGCATTACATCCCGAATTACTAAAATATGATAAACTTTATAAATCCATAGAGCAATCAGAATTATTAAATCAAAAAGAAAGCAGTCCAATGATTGGTTTTGGATTAGATTATATCAATGTTGCTGAAAGACCAAATATGGATTTCAGCGATAACGGAAAGGATATTGTAATGCCAATGGTTTCGGTATCTATCCCAATTTTCAATAAGAAATATAAATCCCAAACCAAACAAAATGATTTGCAGCAGCAGGAAATTACTGCTCAAAAACAGGAACGTTTAAATGCATTGGAAACGCTTTTAGACAAAGCAAATAACGAACGCATTTCTGCAAGAATAAGTTATGCTACTCAAACAAAAAACTTAAAGCAAGCTAAAGATGCAGAAGACATTTTAATCAAAAGCTACGAAACAGGAACGATAGATTTTAATGATGTTTTGGATATTCAAGAACTACAACTAAAGTTTCAAATGAACCAAATAGAATCAATTAGAACTTATTATGTTCAATCAACGATTATTAATTATTTAACACAGCAATAATGAAACACACATATAAGATTGCGGGAATGACTTGCAATAACTGTAAGGCTTCCGTCGAGAAATATTTAAGTAAAATAGACCACGTATCAGAGGTGTCTGTTAATCTTGAAAAAGGTGAGGCAGAAGTGAAAATGAATAAACATATTTCAACTGATATACTACAAAAAGCATTACCAGAAAAGTATACTTTATCTGAAAAGAAAGAGAAGAATGTGTTTGCATCTTCAAGTATGTCGGCAATGCCTATGGAAGAAGAAAAAAGTAAATTACAACAGCTAAAACCTTTATTGCTTATCATTTTTTATATAGCAACTGCAAGTGTATTATTACATTATAAAAATTGGACTTGGAGCGCTTTTATGCTCGACTTTATGGGGTTATTTTACATCGTGTTTAGTTTTTTCAAGATGTTAGATTTAAAAGGCTTTCCTGAATCCTTTCGTATGTACGACCCTTTAGCTAAACGTGTTCCTTTTTATGGGAAAGTTTATCCATTTATTGAAACAGCTTTAGGACTGATGTTTTTATTGCGGTTTGAAATTAATATAGCTTTAATAATTACACTTATAGTATTAGGGATAACAACAATTGGAGTAACAAAAACATTATTGGACAAAAAATCAATACGATGTGCGTGTTTAGGTACTGCTTTAAAATTACCTATGACAGAAGCCACTTTTATTGAAAATGCTATTATGATTGTAATGGCGACATTAATGCTTATAAATTAAATTGTTATGGTAAATAGGCATACTGCGTTAAAAATTAGAAAAACCCACAGGTATTTGGGTCTCTTTTTAGGGATTCAATTCCTGTTTTGGACTATTAGTGGTTTATACTTTAGTTGGACGAACATCGATGAAATACACGGAGACCAATTTAAAAACTTGAAGTATCAACCCAAAGCATTTAATAGTTTAATAAGTCCTTCAGAAATGGATGTTCCAAATGGTATAAAGACTATTGAATTAAGAGATATTGATAATGCACCGTACTATTGGATAAATAAAGAGCAATTGTATAATGCTTTAGATGGAATGCCAAAAAATAGTATTACGCAGAAAGAGGCACTCTATATTGCCAAAAACCATATGAAAAGTGGTTTAGAGGTAGAATCTGTTGAGCAAATTACGGAAACTGGAAAACACCACGAGTATCGAGAAAAACTACTACCTGCTTATGTTATCTCATATAAAACAGATGAAGCACTAAAAGCATACGTTTCTGTAAGCGACGGAAAATTTCAAACCGTAAGACATCGTTCTTGGCGTTGGTTTGATTTTTTATGGATGACACATACCATGGACTATGAAGGCAGAGACAATTTTAATACCATTGTTTTGAGAGCCTTTTCACTTTTAGGATTGATAACCGTTTTAAGTGGGTTTTTGTTGTGGTACACCTCGTCACCTTCAATTAGGAAATTATTAAAACGAAAAAAAATAAAGAAATGAAAAAGTATATAGTTTATCTCGGAATATTAGCTGTTGGTCTACTTTTAGGGTGGATACTGTTTGGTGGCTCACCAAAAGAAGAAACAGACCATAATCACGATGCAGTTACAGAAACCAATCAAATGTGGACCTGTTCAATGCATCCACAGATTATGCAACCAGAAGCAGGAGATTGCCCTATTTGTGGTATGGATTTAATTCCTGCTGATGGTGTAAGTGATGGTTTATTAGCAGACCAATTCAAATTGACTGAAAACGCAATTGCTTTAGCTAATATTCAAACATCTATTGTTGGTAAAGGCAATGTTGAAGGCAATACTATCAAATTATCTGGTAAAATTGCTGAAAACGAAGAAGCAAATGCAGTACAGGTAAGTTATTTCGCTGGAAGAATTGAACGTTTGAATGTGAGTTTTACAGGCGAAGAAGTTCGTAAAGGTCAATTATTGGCAACCATTTATTCGCCAGAACTCTATGCAGCACAACAAGAATTAATTACAGCAGCATCTTTAAAAGAATCACAACCTGCTTTATACAAAGCAGTCCGTAATAAATTGAAATTATGGAAGCTCTCTGAAAATCAAATTAATAAGATTGAAGAAACAGGAAAAGTGAAAGAAAACTTTCCTGTGTATGCAACCTTTTCGGGTACTGTTACAGAAAAATTAGTAGAGCAAGGCGATTACATTAAACAAGGTCAACCCATATTAAAAATTGCCAATCTCAACACAGTTTGGGGAAATTTTGATGTGTATGAAAATCAGATTAACCGCTTTAAAAAAGGACAGGAAGTGATGATAACAACCAATGCCTATCCTAATAAAGAATTTAAAGGTAAAGTTGATTTCATTGACCCAGTTTTAAACACCAAAACAAGAACTGTTACCTTGCGTGTTGTTTTAAACAATAAGGACGATGTATTTAAACCAGGAATGTTTGTAATCGCAAATATTGAAGACAGTACAGCTAAAAATGACGAAGTATTAACAATTCCTTCATCTTCTGTGTTATGGACAGGTGAACGTTCTGTGGTGTACCTTAAAACAAATCCAGACCAAACTATTTTTGAAATGCGTGAAATTAAATTAGGCAATCAAATTGGTAATGAATATGAAGTTTTAGAAGGATTATTTGTTGGAAATGAAATAGTGACTAACGGTACATTTACGGTTGATGCAGCAGCACAATTACAAGGCAAAAAGTCTTTGATGAATAAAGATGGTGGTAAAGTAATGACAGGTCACGAGGGTCATTTAGGTATGGATAACAATTCACCCAACACAGAAAGTGACCACACTATTATGAATGAGCGTCTGAAAGTATCAGCGAAATTTCAAGAGCAGTTAAAAGCTGTTTTCAATGCGTATATCAATTTAAAAGATGCTTTAGTGAAAGAAGACTCAAAAGGCGCTTCTGAAAGTGTAATAAGTTTACTAAACAATTTAACCAGAGTAGATATGAAATTGTTATCAAACAATAAGGCGCATAATCATTGGATGTCATTAGAAAAGGAAATAAAACCTTCAGCGACCTCAATTTCTGAAACATCCGATATAAAAGCACAAAGAGACCATTTTAAATATTTATCATCACATCTAATCAATGCTGTTCAATTGTTTGGTGTTAATGAAAAGGTTTATGTGGAATTTTGCCCTATGGCAGATAACAACAATGGTGCATATTGGTTGAGCAAAGAAGAAAAAGTAATCAATCCATATTTTGGCAGCGCAATGCTAACCTGTGGAGAAGTAAAACAAGTAATAGAATAATAAATCAAGTAATAACAATTAAATTTTAAACAATGAAAAAAGTAAGATTAACAACAATTATGGTAATGGCATTTATAAGCTTATCAGCAATGTCTTGTAAAGATGCGAAAACAGAAAACAGTACCAATTCTGAAATGATTACTGAGGAAGACCATTCAAAAATGAACCACGATAATTCCGATGGTCACCACGATGTGGATAAAAAGGAAATGGCAATGAACGGAGATGGAAATTCCCAAACAATATTAAATGACTATTTCAACTTAAAGGATGCCTTAGTGGCAGATGATAATGCCAAAGCTAAAGAATTGGGTGCAACCCTCGCAACATCATTAGGAAAGCTTGACATTTCAAAATATACGGATGCTCAGCAATCAGAATTAAAGGACATTATGGAAGATGCTATCGAGCACGCAGAACATATCAGTGAAAGTGATATTAAACACCAACGCGAACATTTTAAAGTTTTGAGCAAAGATGTTACTGATATGGTAGCTATTACGGGAACACAAGTGAAACTATACGAGCAATTTTGTCCAATGTATGATGGCGGTACAGCTTGGTTGAGTACAAAGGAAGAAATACGCAATCCATATTATGGAAGCCAGATGTTGAAATGTGGTAAAGTACAGCGAGAAATTAACTAAATGAAAATTGTAAAAATCATAGCACTGATTTTATTGGTTGGATTTGTGGGCATACAGTTTGTGCCCACAGACCTCAATCAAAGTGATACTGTGCCAAAAACTGACTTCTTGTTGGTAAACAACACCCAAGAAAACATAAGCGCATTATTACAAGAGTCCTGCTATGATTGTCATAGTAATAACACAGAATACCCTTGGTACAATAAGGTACAACCTGTTGCTTGGTTTTTAGAAGACCACATTAATGAAGGAAAGGAAGAATTGAATTTCAATGAATGGGATGCGTATTCCAACCGAAGAAAAAACAGCAAACTAAAGTCAATAATTAGTCAGGTTAAAGATGATGAGATGCCACTAGCATCTTACACCTTGATTCACAAGGATGCTAAGTTGTCCAATTCTGAAAAGACCTTGATTATTGATTATATGAAGAACCTAAAAGAAACATTAAAATAATGCCCTGATATGGGAAGGAAATACTGGTTGGTTGGTTAATAGCCCTTCCCATTTCAGGCACTATAAAAAGTATTATGAAACAAACCCTTAACATAAAGAATATGGTATGTGACAGATGCAAATCAACTGTATTAAGGGAGTTGGAAGAATTGGGTTGTGACATAAAAACGGTTGAGCTTGGACAAATTGTTCTAAACAAAAAGACAGGCATCCAAACATTAGAATTAGAAAAAGTGCTGAGCAAACACGGTTTTGAAATCATAAAGGATGAAACAGAAATTTTGATAGAGGAAATAAAAATTGCGCTCATAAAAAAAATCGAAAATCAGGACAATGCAAACCTTTCATCTTTTTTGACCAAAAGGTTTAATAATTACTCCTACACTAAAAATAAAACCGTCCGTAGGCGCATAAATTTCTGGAAATTCTGGATTGTCGTGTGGTGGCAAAACCAAAGGTGAAAACCTACTTTGTCTTCTGTCTGTAAAGTTTTCAAAATTTACAAAGGTTGTTCCCCATTTGAAATTGCGCATTAAAAGCAATCCCATAGTTATAAAATCCGGATACCAACTCCTTGATCATTTCATTCTATCTGAAGAAAGTTGGCTCAGCAATTACTATAGTCCTTTAGAAAAGGAGCTCGCAACTCTTAAGAAAGATCTTTCCAAAGACGAAGAGACAAAAGAAGTTGTTCAATCTTACAAAGATGAAATAGAGCTATACAAAAGGTTTAAGGATTACTTTGGGTATGGTTTCTATGTAGCGAGGAAGGTGAATTAAGAAATTCTTGGCTGCATCTTTGAATAATAGGGGGAGCAACTTATAATGATAAAACGGTTATACTTTTATAGTGTAGCCGTTTTTGTATTTTTACAGCATGTTAAAAAATATTATTTACATCTTTTGCGTGCTTCTGTTTGTCTCATGTACTAAATCGACTAACACTTCCTCTATAAAGGTTGTTGGTGAAATGAGAGATGTGATGTGGAAAGGAGATTTAAAAGGTAAGATTGCAACAGATTCATTAAATAACAAGGAAACCTATGGATTAGGACCTATTGAGTTTTTGAAGGGAGAAATAGTAGTATTTGAAGGACAAACATATGTATCGAAGGTTATTGACAGTGTTTCTCATCAGGTAACTAAAATCCCCTCAGTCAGGGCTCCCTTTTTTGTATACAGCACAAATAGTGATTTAAAAGTTGTTGAACTTACTCTTGATAATTACTCGCTAAAAGAAATAGAAGAACAGATTGATTCAGTTTATAAAAATTATGACCAACCTTTGTTGATACGTATTGATGGGGTTTTTAATAAAATGAAACTTCATAGTGTTAATTTACCTGAGGGTAAGCAAGTGTCATCACCAGATGAAGCTCACCAAGGATTAACTCAATATGAGTTGAATGGTATTAGCGGATCTTTAATTGGTTTCTTTTCTCGCCATCATAAGGCTGTTTTCACCCATCATGATAGTTTTTTCCATGCGCACTTTATTTCCGACGATCGTCAAGTATTGGGGCATATCGATGAACTTGACTTTAATTCTTCTAACGTTACCATAAAAGTTTCAAAGTAATTTTATCGTCTGAAAACAAACAAATCGAATGAAAAAAACAATATTTGAAATCACCAAAATGGACTGTCCATCAGAGGAAAATCTAATCCGAATGAAATTAGACGGGATCTCAAGTATTGCAAATTTAGAATTTGATATTCTCAACCGAAAATTGACTGTTTTTCACTGCGGAGAAATTCACCAAATCGAAAAGTCTGTTATCGAATTAAATTTAGGCGGAAAGAAAATCTCGACCGAACAAACTGACCAAACAGAATTTAAAGAAAATTCAAACCAAAAAAAACTACTTTGGTCTGTACTTGCTATAAATTTTACGTTTTTCATAATTGAAATAACAATAGGAATTATCTCTAAGTCAATGGGACTTGTTGCCGACAGTTTAGATATGCTTGCCGACAGTTTCGTTTACGGAATTAGTTTGTTTGCCGTAGGGGGAACTTTAATTAAGAAAAAACGAAACCCAAAACAGAATTAAGAAATGACTTTGCAACACCATTGCATTGAAATTTATTTATCTTTGTGCCAATGAAATTTATAACTATCATACTATCATTATTAATTCTTGGTTTGTCAATCAAACCTTGTTCTGACGGAAATAATACTGAAGACCAACACCAAGAAGAAATATCTGCTGAACACAATCATCAAAACGATAGTGATGATACTTGTCCAATAACTTGTATTTGTAATTGTTGCGGAATCGCAATTACATATGAACCAATTCAAACTTTTGAATTAGGTGTTAATAATCAAATCTCTACAGAAATATTATCTGTCTATCAATCAATCTACAGATTTAACTTTCATTCCAATATCTGGCAACCGCCACAATTAATTAGCTAAAAATATCGACTAAAAGTCAAAATTTTAAAGTTAATTAATATTTACATTTTCAATGAATAAATACATATTGAGCGCAATGCTCACAATTATAACGTGCTTTTCTGCTAAAGCACAAACATCTGATATACAAATAAAAGTAATTTCAGAATCCGAAAACGAGCCAATATTTGGAGCAACAGTATATTTTGAGGAATTAGAAAAAGGAGCAGTAACCGATTTTGACGGAATTGCAACTTTTAACGAAATTCCGAATGGCGAACATATAATCATAGTTTCTTTTTTAGGCTTTGAAACTCTAAAGACAACTATTCAAATCCCAAGTAATTCAGACTTGATTTTCAAATTAAAAAGCGGTGGAAACGAATTGGATGAAGTTGTATTACAATCTTCAAGAAGTACAAGAACCGTAAAAAAAATTCCAACAAGAATTGAATTTATTGGAGTTGAGGAAATGGGAGAAAAAGCAATTATGAATCCAACCAATATTTCTATGGTTCTACGTGAAAGCACAGGAATTCAAATGCAACAAACCTCTTTAAGTAGCGGAAGTACAAATATTAGAATTCAAGGACTCGATGGTCGTTACACACAACTTTTGAGAGATGGATTTCCACTTTATGGAGGCTTTTCAAGTGGTTTGAGTATTTTACAAATTCCACCTTTAGATTTGCAACAATTTGAAATTATTAAAGGAAGTTCATCTACACTTTATGGTGGTGGAGCAATTGCAGGTTTAATAAATATGGTATCAAAAACACCAGACGAAGAACCTGCTTTAGATATTATGCTTACGCAAACACAAGCGTTGGGAAGTACTGCAAATGTATTTTACAGTAAACGGAATGAAAAGTTTGGTATTTCGCTTTACGGTTCTGGTCACTATCAAAAAGCTTATGACCCAGAAGATGATGGTTTTAGTAATTTACCAAAAACTAAATCTATTTCATTTAATCCAAAATTCTTTTATTATCCTTCTGACAAAACTACGTTTTGGTTAGGTCTAAACGGAACTTATGACGATAGAATTGGTGGAGACATTACTAAAATAGAAAGTGGCGAAAATGGAATTCATCAATATACAGAGGAAAACATTTCAAAAAGATTGAGTAGTCAAGCAGTTTACAAAACTCAAATAGATTCTATTAGTTCTTTGAGCATTAAAAATAGTGTATCCTTTTTCGATAGAAATTTAACGATTCCCGATTTCAATTTTGATGGTAAACAAACCAACACATTTACGGAAATCACTTATCAAAGAGAGACTTCAAAAGCGGATTGGATTTTTGGAGCAAATTTATACACTTCCAACTTTGATGAAAATGATAATGCAACTTTGCAACGTGACCAAACCGACATCACTTACGGTTTGTTTGCTAACAATATTTATGACCTTTCCGATAGTTGGATTTTAGAAACTGGATTAAGAGCAGATTACAATACTGATTTTGGCTTTTTTCCGCTTCCAAGAATTTCTTTGCTTTATAAAAATGATAATGGATTTTCAAGCAGAATTGGTGGTGGTTTAGGCTACAAAATTCCAGATATTTTTACAGAAGAGGCTGAATTTATCAATTTTGAAAATATAATTGGCATTGATAAATCTTCATTAAAAGCAGAACGTTCTTATGGTGTAAATCTTGATTTCAATTATCAAACACGTTTATTTGAAACCATTGGTTTTTCCATTAATCAACTTTTTTATGTTACAGCGATTAATAACGGATTGTTATTAAATAGTACAAATAACGGTTTGTTTGCATTTGAAAATGCAACTGACGAAATTTTAAGCAAAGGAGCAGAAACAAATATTAAGTTTACTTATAAAGATTTTAGATGGTTTTTAAATTATGCACTTATAGACACGAAACTGAACTATTTGGCAGGAAATCCACAAAAACCATTGACAGCAAAACATAACGCAGGAAGTGTATTAATGTACGAATCTGATAAATGGCGAATTGGTTACGAGACATTTTATACAGGAAAGCAGTTTTTATCAAACGGAACTGAAACGACAGATTTTGTCACAATGGGATTATTGTTAATGCGAAACTTTAAATTTGGTAGTGCTTTTGTGAATTTTGAAAATTTCACAGACAGACGACAAAGTAGGTTTTCGCCTTTGGTTTTACCACCACACGAAAATCCAGAATTTCCAGAAATTTATGCACCAACAGACGGCTTTATTTTTAGCGTAGGAATTATTATTAAACCATTTGGTAACGAAGAACATTAAAAATTATGCAAAAAATAGAACAATTTTTAGACTCAAAAAATATTAGAGTTACAGCAATGCGATTATTGATTTATAAGTTTCTTGCCGAAAAACAAGTTGCTGTAACATTAAGCGATATAGAAAATGCTTTCGAAAAAGCAGTCTAACTTACACTCGTTACTTAAGTATTTTAAAGGAAGGAGAATTGTATATCGTCCAAGTTAAGTGGATCGTTAAAAGAAGAAATTATGCTGCAACTTTGAATAATAGGGGGAGCAAGCCTAACCGCTACACTACACATTCTTAAAGCCCACCATAATAGGTGGGTTTTTTCTTGGTGCTTATACAACTCAAATTTAAACAAAATAGCCACTAACTGGCAGTTAACTGGCAGTAAATTGCCAGTTGATTATATTGTAATTAGAAATAAATTAACTGACCATAAAAAAACCCATCTATTGCAATGGGCTTTTTGAATCTTGAGTTAAACTGAATACAATTCTAACTTAAATCAAACGTTTAATCAAAATAAATAAACTATTCTTCACTTGGCATGACTGACATAACTAATCCAGTAGCATCCCCAAAATCACCACCTTCAGCAATTTTTCCATTTTCATCAAATGTTAAATAGTGATACCATAATCCCTTGAAGCTTTTTCCAGAAACTGAGTGAGTCCCAGACCAATGGCCATAGGTTCTAACACTACCATTTGGAAGACTAGTTTCAGGATCAACACCAGGAAGATAATTTTGAGCTTCCCAAGAAATATTCTCCATATTATCCTGCCACCCTTTCAAATACTCTCTAAGTTCTTCTTTATTCATTAGAGGACCTCCATAAAAGGCACTTTGATATTCAACATTATCTGCATAAAAATCCATTGTAGCATCAAGATCTTCTGTAACAAAAACATCAAACCACTGCTTGGTTATTTCAAGATTTCTTTCATAGTCAGGATGTTGAAAGTTAGAACAAGAAGTAAAAATTATTATTGAAAATAAAAATATTAGTTTTTTCATTTTTATTGTTTTTTAGTTTAAGTATATAAATAAACAACTAAAAATTTTAATTCAATTATAATTTAAGAAAAAGATGAAATAAATCCCTAGTTTTTTTTGAAATTAAAATACCTTAAACTATTAAATTATTAATTTCCTGAATTTAAGTGCGGACAACTCAAAAACAATGGATGTGTTTGATTGGAAACCAACCCCTTTTGAAAATACAGTTCTAGACACCGCTAAAGCTGTCAAAAAAATTATATCGCAATAGCTGAGAAAATGCATTAAATATAGAATCATATGTATTGTTTTGAAAAAAAACTTATATTTAATTAAATCTAAAAACAGACAAAAATGGAAAAAAATATTTCAAAAGTAAGAGCTCATGATGCTATTGTGGGCGTACTTTATTTAATAAGCGTTGGGTTAACATTGTATACAACTAATATGGGCTTTTTATGGATAGCTGTGGCTGTTGGTGGGCTTCAGCTCATCAGTCCAATAACAAAGTTCTGCCCAGTTTATTTCATTTTAAACAAACTTATGCCCAACACTGATCCTATTCAGAATGGTAAGTAAAACTTAGTTCACTATCTAATAGATTGAGTTGTGCTGCAACTTTGAATAACAGGGGGAGCCATCTTAGATAAGCCATCGAAAATCGATGGCTTTTTCTTTTTCTACACGGCTTTAATGCGGTTGCATCTTTCGAGATTGAAGTCTTTATTAATTGCTAATCAGTACAGGAACTAACAACAATTTCGCTGTATAAATTTGGGTCGTGGTTTGGGTCTTCGACCGTGTTAGCCATCATTGAAATTTTAAGAATTTCATCACTTGTAGAAAAACAAAGTTGGTGAAAGTTGTCGTTGTCATTTATGTCCGCTATCGAAATAGGTACATGCGGTATTAGAACTCCAGAACAATCAGAATAGCCAACATAGTACTGAAATAAGTCAGATTCGGCATCACCACTTATATACGGAGTAACGCCACCATTCCAAGCAACTTGAATCGTTTGTGCACCTGAACTACATTCATTCAGATCGCCATCAATTCTTTGGGCAAAGAATAAACTTGGTCCGTCAGCAAGCGGAATAACATTCGTGGTAGTGATTCCGTTTAGGTTTATAATTGCTGAACAAACTGACTCTCCAGAAAACGTATCAGTTGTAAATAAATCCCCAACAACTCTAACTTCAACAGGTGGATTGGTAACAGCGGTGCCAAATTCACCTAACAGAAGCACAGTTCGATTTTCTCCGTTTTCATTAGCTGGAGCCAAAGAAACACACATAGGGGTATGTAGATTTCCAAGTCTATCTAAAACTTCAAAATCAGTTTCCGATAAACTGGATGCATCTAATGGGAATTTAAAATTAATAGGCATACCATCTAACAGGCCTCCTTGTTGATTACACAATAATAGACTTGGTAGTGCATTATCAAGTCCAAAAAATGCCGACACAAGAGTATCTTGTATTTCTTCATCGATTTCAACCAGTATACCTGCTGTAGTATATTCTCCTGTGCAATCATTTTTAACTTGTTCTTGAGGGGCTTCATTTTTCTTACACGAAAGCAAGATAATTATGATGGATAATCTTAAAATAGTTTTCATTTTAGTTGTTTAATTTCTTAGACCCTAATTATCAAAAAAAGTTTAGAATAAAATCATGGAAGCTGCAACTTTGAATAATAAGGGGAGCATCGTTTTTCAAATAAAGTTATGAATTCGTATTTTTATTCGTGTGAATAAACAACATGCCTTGGTGTTGGGTGCTACTGGTGCAACGGGTCGTGAGCTTGTCATGCAATTGCTTGCGCATCCAGCATTTGATGAGGTTTCCATTTTTGTTCGGAAGAAACCAAAAATTGAACACCTCAAACTCAAAGTCCATGAAATCGATTTTTCAAAACTGAACAGCTACAAGAATATCGTTGTTGGGGATGTTCTTTTTTCTGCTTTGGGAACCACACGAAAAGTTGCTGGCAGCAAAGCCAACCAATATGAAGTGGATTATACCTATCAATATGAATTTGCGAAAATGGCTTCAGAAAACAGAGTAAACCACTATTCTTTGGTGTCTTCAGCCGGCGCAAATAAAGACGCTTGGTTTTTTTACCTCAAAATGAAAGGAGCTTTAGAGGATGAGGTCAAAAAGCTATCATTTACAAGTACTCATGTTTTTCAACCACCAACTCTAATTCGTCAAGCAGATTTGCTTCGCCCTGCAGAAAAAAGAGGAATACGTATTTTGAATACACTAAATCACTTTGGGATTTTACGATCTCAAAAACCCTTATCGGTCAGTGTTTTGGCTAAAAAAATGATTGATGAAGTTCTAATAAATAAACAGGGGAAAATCACGTATCAACCAAAAGATATCGTGCTGTAATTATTCTTATGTAATATATTCTTGCTTAATTACACTGCGGAAAGCAGATCAATTCGGTGGCGAAGTAGCTTTCTTAAATGCTTTATCGAAATACCGTCGTATTGACTCTACCCGCGAAAGCTCACGGATTTGTATCTTTTGGGTGTGGTTGTCAAAGTAGGCGATTTTTTTCTTCTTCACTTTTGTTTAATAAATTAAGCATAAAGTTAAACAAAAAAATGATAATATCAAAATAGTTTCCCTATATTTATTGTGAGGCAAAAAAGTCATGTTAAAACTGGCATCATCACCAGTAATATTTATAAACAAGTTAGTTGCGTTTTTGCCATCCATTCAATTCTCAATCATCAATATGAAAAATGTATTTTTACTACTCGCGATTGCAGGTATTGCAGGGCCCTATTATTTTATTTACAAGTTTATTGAAGCCAATAACTGGGAATGGTCAACGACCCTCTTTTTTGAGCAAATCAATGCCAACCCTGGTATGAAAATTTTAAATGCAGACCTCACAGTTGCAGCAACAACGTTTTTGATTTTTATCATTTACAAGCGTGGCATCAATGCCTTGTCCACAAAACGCTTTCTCACCTATTTTGCATCTTTATTTCTAGTTGGATTTTCTCTTGCCTTACCGCTATATATGTATCACAATTATAAAAACTGATGAAGCGTACATGGCGCTTGTTGGCATAGTATTTGTTAAAATCAAAAAATGAAATACACCATACTTGGCTTTCTTTTCTTAATCACCATGTGTGAAAAAGATGACGACCAATCCTCATGCCTCAAGGAGCCAAGTTCACCAGAAGTTGCCTGTATAGAAATATACGAACCAGTATGCGGATGTGATGCGGTCACTTATAGCAACACTTGCTATGCAACAGCCAGTGGGGTGTTGACTTGGACGGAAGGAGAATGCCCCGACTAAGGAATTTGCGAAAACCATTTGACTTTCTGGTCTGAAATCAGAACAACTTTACAATGATTTAAAATCGTTTTATTTATTAATCACTAAATTTAGTGCTTAATCTAAAAAACATGAAACAATTATTATCTATACTCGTACTTGCCTCATTCCTAAGCGCCTGCACCCAAGTTTCTGAGGGTCTTATCGAAAAATCAGAACATCACTTTGGGACTGTTGAAGTCGGCGATGCAAAATCTGCGGCCATGGATGCCTTTAACGATGCGTACCTAGCCAATGATATGACAGGTCAAGAGGAACTCTTTGCTGAGAATGCAGTGGCCAATGTCAATGGTGTTGAAACGACTCCTGCCGCAATGATGGAAGGGTTCCTTCAAGGACGTAATTTTTACAGTGATATCACAAATTCCGATAGAGCGACAGGCACTTTTATT
>Ga0213865_10000251_pt1 | contig 35742 bp, 29 predicted proteins | sample PICome_6_FD_160100 | JGI IMG/M metagenome (GOLD analysis project Ga0213865, IMG submission 160100) | Coastal seawater microbial communities near Pivers Island, North Carolina, United States - PICO282 | ecosystem: Environmental > Aquatic > Marine > Coastal | place: USA: North Carolina...
AACTTTCAAAAATATTTCTTTTTGTAGAATATAGCTGTGATTCACCATTTGGAAAAAGTATATAAATTGATTTTGTATCTGCAAACCTTTTAAAACCACCAGATTTATCAACATAATAATTAACACTTTTATTTTCAGAATACATGACAGCGCCTTCTGATGAGGTCTCTCCATAAACATATACGACATTGCTGATTTCAGGTATGAATAAGCTGTCACCCTCCATGATAGAATATGAGTTGATAATATCTTTATCTTCAAGGTTAATTACCACTCTTCCATTAACATCATTGTCCTTTATCTCTTTTGTTAGTTGAACAATTGGTGTTAAATCAAAATTTTCGCTTATATTTTGCTGACTTACAGCAATTATGTTATCTAAAAATTCTTGATACAAAAGATCATTTGCTTTTCTATTAATTTTTTTTGCTTCTTCATTTAAGTAGACTGCTCCAAACAAATATGCGTTTTTTGTATAGCCTCCTGCCTTAGCAACAAGATCATCAATAGTTTCATTCTCAGACATAACATAGAATCCAGGCTTCATAACTGCACCTGAAATTTTAGCCTCTCTGTATGGATGTTCCCTAATGTAGATTAGATCGCCATCCAATGCCCTTATGGATTTAAACTGTGATTTATTAACTATTGGTATAGACTTCAGTGTTCCATCAAGAATTCTTTCAAGAGAAACATTTTCAAGGTCAGCAGTTCGCTTAATACCATTAGCAAATCTAATTACGCTATCAAGACTCTCCTCATCAAGAACTTCATATTTTGCCGGCCTAAAAACAGCTCCATCAATTGTAACTACTGATTTTCTGGCCTCAACAAAAACCACATCACCTGATCTTAAGCGTTTATTTAAATTATATTGGCCATTGATTAAAAGATCATAGACGTCTAAAGACTCGATGATCTTATTGTTTCTAACAAGATTAATTTCTCTGTAAGTTCCAAACTCACTTACTCCGCCTGCAGCTGTTATGGCGTGTAAGATATTAGAATTACCTGTAAAAGTATATATTCCGGGATTTTCTGCATTACCAGTTACTAATACATTCACATCTCTAATTTCATCTAGGCTTATGTAAGCATCCGTACCTATATATGTAGAATTTATTTTAGATTTTATTAATAACGAGGCTTCTTCTAAAGACATTCCTGCTATGGTCACTTTACCAATCTCTTCAAGAGAAATTGACCCGCTCCCATCAATAATATATTTCTCAACCACATCTCTTTGACCAACCATTTGAATATTTAAGACATCACCAGTATCTAAGTTATAATCTGAGTCTGGATTTGGTTCATTTGTTGGCATAAAAGAAGTTTGAAATGTATTAAAAAAGTCACTTCCAAAAAGCTTTAAACCATCATCAATTGTCAAGCCATCATCAAACATTAATCTTCTTTCAAGCTCTATTAAATCAAGCTCTAGTCTTTCTTTAAGTTCAATAAGCTCCTCTGCTTGATTTAGCTTAGATGAATAAAGATAAGGCTTATAATTTTCCTGAGAATTAAGAACTTGATTGTCATTCTTTTCTATCAGATCTTTTTTGATATCGTCCGGCAAGCTATCTAAAAAACTTGGATCTAATTCTTGTGTATTAAGAGAAGCGATTGTAATTAAACTTAATATTAATATAGTTTTGTTTTTCATATTCCGATTATACCTGTAATTTAAACTTATTATATTTTTAGATTTAATCTTTATGCATGCCAGGAATTGTCACACCCTCAATAGAATTAGTATATGAAATTATATCTGCCATAATATTGTTTATCTCAATATCTGTGATAGTTGCCTGATGAGATTGAAAAACAAATCTAAAACCAATCTTAATTTCATTATTTTTTTGATTTTTATAGAAATCAAATACAAATATTTCTTTAATTAAATTACTTTTATAAGCCAAAAGATATTCTTGAATTTCATAATATCTATCAATTTTTTTTATTGAAAAAGATAGATCTCTGGAAGAAGATGGAAATTCTGAAACTGGGGTATATTTGGTAAAATTGTAGTCTTTAAAAGACCTATTTTGATTAGTTAGCAGGTCTTCATTGAGATCATTTAATGAATTAAGCTCTAGTTCTAGATAAATAATCTCATTGTTTAGCTTTGTATTAAAGCTTTTTCTATCTATATTAATGGGATTTATATTTGTTGCCGGCAATAACTCTTTTACAAGACTCCCGATATATTGAATATTAATTTTTTTTGAGAAATCTAAATAATTTTTACCAACCCTGCCACTACAAATTATTCCTAGAACTTTTTTAGTTTTTAAACCATCATCGATAGAATAAACATCAGAAATTTCAAAGAGTTTAATAGAGTCTTGCTGCCTCCTTTCATTATATAAAAGATTTTCTATTAGAGACCTTTGTAGATTTGTCCTAATGTATTGTCTATTAGAGTCAAGCGGATTATCTACTTTAATAGCATAAGCCTGCTCAGTATTCACAAATGGATTGTTTATTACCTCAAAAAAACCATTCTTTATTAAAAAATTTTTTACATTTTGTTCAAGTATTTTTATATCTATTACTGCATTTACAGCAGGCATTTTAAGAGGTGTGACTGGAATATTGTCATAACCTATAACTCTTGCAATCTCTTCAGCTATATCGTTCAAATTTTTTATATCATTTCTATATGAAGGCACGATAATTTTATTATCTAAGATTTCAAAACCCAACTTTAATAAATACTCTTCAAAAGCTTTTTTATCACTAAAAATACCTAAAATATCACCTATTTTTTTTGTATCAAAGGGTATTTTTATAGGTGTATAGTCAACAAAATTATCTTTATAGATTTCTACGTTAATTATATTTGCGTGATGGGAGACAATTTTAATAAATCTTCTTAGAGCCTTTTCAAGACATAGTGGGTCTGTGCCCCTTTCAAATTTATGAGCAGCATCTGATTTAAGATCGTATTTGACTGATTTACCTATAATCTCTTCAGGATTAAAATGAGCGCACTCGACAATGACTGATTTAGTGTTAGAAGAGCATGAGGTATTTAAATCTCCCATAACTCCTGCAAGATTGATTACTTTACCATCTTGTAAAAATACAAGATTCTTTCCTTTTAAAACGATTTCTTTTTCTAACAAAGTATGAAATTTTTTCTCCTCTTTTATTATCTCTAATGATAAATCTCCAATTTTTTTTGCGTCATAACAGTGAGTTGGTTGTCCCATCTCATATGAAATATAGTTAGATATGTCAGTAAAAAAATTATTTTTTTTGATATTTAAATCTTTAAAATATTCTTTTAATTTTCTATTATATGGAGCGATTTCGCCCTCTATATCTATTTTTAAAAATGAGATATGGGAACATGCTTCTGGAGCATGATTAACAAAACCTAGTTCTAATTCTTTTAATTCCTTTTCATAAATATCACTAGTTAAATCTATTTCATAAAAAGGGGCTAGATCTCTAACCAAACCATGGACGGATAAACAATCTCCTCTGTTTGGGGTAAGTTCCATATCAAAAATTTCATCATCTATTTCATGCTCATGTCCAAGCTGAAAAAATCTCTCAGAAATCTCATCAATACTAGGTTTAGATGGGATATAGCTTATTAAATGTTTATATGCAACTTTCATTTAAATTGATTTAAAAAATCTAAATTGGACTTGTAGAAGTCTCTTATATCATTAACTCCGTATTTCAACATAGCTATTCTCTCAACACCTAAACCAAAAGCAAGACCGCTATATTTATTTGAATCTATGTTGCAGTTTTCAAGCACAACTGGGTTAACAATTCCACATCCTAAGACCTCAAGCCATTTACCATTCTCTGAGAGGATATCAACTTCTGCCGATGGTTCTGTAAATGGAAAATATGATGGCCTAAATCTAATTTGTATATCTTGACCAAATATTGCATAAATAATTTTATGAATTAGATCCTTAAGTTCTGAAAAAGTTACCTGTTTATCAATGTACATACCCTCAACCTGATGAAACATAGGTAAGTGAGTGGCATCATCATCTTTTCTAAAAACTTTTCCTGCGGAGGCTATAGCTAGAGGTGGGTTTAAATCTAGCATGCTTCTAATTTGAACAGGTGAAGTATGTGTTCTTAGGACTTTAGACTTATTATTAACATAAAAGGTATCATGCATTTGTCTAGCTGGGTGTGTTTTTTTGATATTTAGCATATCAAAATTAAATTCTTCTGATTCTATTTCAGGTCCATCAACTGCAGTAAATCCATAACCTTGAAGAAGATCGATCAAGAATTCTTTGACTTGATTTATTGGGTGCATAGCACCAAATTGAGGTCTTAATTTGGGAGGCTTGATATCGTTAAATGATGACATTTAACAATTTTATTACTTATTGGCAGATTGAACTAACTTTTCAAAAGTTGATGGATCATGAATTGCAATATCTGAAAGAATTTTTCTATCAATAATAATATTATTTGTAGTCATTCCATTCATTAACTTAGAGTATGAAATATCTAAAGCTCTTGATGCAGCATTAATTCTAGAAATCCAAAGAGCTCTGAAAGCTCTTTTTCTATTTTTTCTATCCCTAAATGCATATTGAAGTGATTTAATATTTGATTGCTTAGCAGTTTTAAATAATCTACTTCTAGCTCCGTAATGGCCTTTAGTGGCACTCAATACTTTCTTGTGTTTAGCTTTAGCTGTGACTGATTTTGTAACTCTTGGCATATTTATTACCTTCTAATTAAAGCAGAAGCCATCTTAAGAATGGTTCCTGTTAACTTATTAAGACCTCTGTTCTGTCTTTTTCTTTTGGTAGATTGCTTTGTAAGAATATGATTTCTATTGGCGCCTCTACTTTTAATAGATGATCCTGTTTTTTTAAAGCGCTTAGCAGCTCCTGAATGTGTTTTAAGTTTATATCCCATATTGGCTATTGTAATTTATATTTAGCTTTTCCTTTTTATTGGTGATAAAACCATTAGTAACTGTCTTCCCTCTAATGATGGCTCTTGATCAACTTGAGCTATTTCTTCAAGCTCTAATCTCAGTTTATTTAAAAGATTTAATCCCATATCACTATTCAGTATTTCTCTACCTCTAAAACGGACACTTATTTTAGTCTTATCTCCGTCAAGAATAAAGCTTTTAATCTTTTTTAATTTAATATTATAATCACCAACATCGGTTGAAGGTCTAAATTTTATTTCTTTTGTGGTGTTCTTTTTTGCCTTTACCTTTGAAGATGAGATATTTTTTTTCTTATCAAAAAGGTGTTTACCAAAATCTAATAATTTACATACTGCTGGTATTGTACCAGAGGGAGATACTTGAACTAAATCAAGCTCTTGTTTTCTTGCTTTACTGATGGCGTCGTCAAAGGTATGAATACCCAATTTTTTTCCATCAGACCCAATAAGCATCACTTCAGTTGCTTTGATTTTCTCATTAATTGGATTTATATTTTTTTTTGGCAAGGTTTTTTAAATTATTGATAAATGAGTGGAGTTAAAAATATTATAAGGCATCTTATGTTATGAAATAAGAAATTTGAAATACTGTTTATGCATGATAGATTGTGGATTCTATACCATATTTTATGTAAAAGAAATATTATTTATTAATTCAATATTTTTAAAATTGAAAATAAATAAACTGATTTATTGGTCTCAAAAAGATAAATATTAAAGAGATTATTAAAGGAAAGAGTAAATAATTAAAACGATTACATATTTTCTTAAGGTTTCTAAAATTGTGTATAAAATAAATTAGGTACATGCCGACTAATAATATAAAAGCAACTAGGTAAGTATTCTCTCTCATGCCAAGATAGGTATAGTTACTTATATTTAATAGCCTGCTCCATAGCTGAAAGGTAGCTTCAACCGAATTAGCTCTGAATGGTATCCAGCCAAGCATCATTATAGGCAATGTTAAAAATCCACCAATTTTTATTATTATCTTATTGTTCGATAAGAGGTTGTTATATGAGGATATCTTTCTATGTAAAAATATAAAAACTGCATGGTATAAACCCCAAACAACAAATGTCCAGTTTGCGCCATGCCAAAGACCCATGATGGCCCATGTATAAAATAATGATTGATTGATATTTCTTGAGGGAGTTTCGACAATTCCTCCTATAGACTTATTTACTACCTTGGTACCAGTTAAAGGAAGATATAAATAATCTCTAATCCAGCTTGATAAAGATATATGCCATCTTTTCCAAAAATCTTTTGGTGAATTTGCTAAATATGGAAAATTAAAGTTTTCTGGGAATTTGATACCCATCAATAATGCACAACCTATAGCTATATGTGAATATGCGCTAAAATCAAAATATATTTGAAATCCAAAAAGAAAAGACAGTGTAAGTACATCAAGAGCGCTCAATTCAGAAACTGTAATTAAAAAACCAGTATCTACAAGTGGTGCAATATTATCTGCAAGAACAACTTTCAAAAATAAACCATAAATTATTCTTTTAGTTCCACTTATAAGTAACTGTATTGAAAAAGATGCCCTTTTCGATAGCTGATGAATAACCTCAGAAGCTCTTAAAACAGGGCCTGCAACTAATTGTGGAAAAAATGTTACGTAAGAAGCATACAAAAAGAAGTTTTTTTCAGGCTTTATAAAACCCCTGTATACGTCAACAGAGTAACTTATGGTTTGAAATGTATAAAAACTTATACCAAGAGGAAGAATTATTTTTAAAAATATTGGATCAATTTCAAAACCCAATATATTTATAAACCCTATTGCATTATTAGCAAAAAATATTAAATATTTGAAATAAAATAAAAGTGATAAATTTATGATTATGCTGAGAACCACTAGTCTTTTTTTTAGAGACTGATTTGCAGAAGGCATTTTTAGTGAAATGTAATAATCTGAAAACACTGATATCATCATTACGGGTATAAACTCAACCCTCCAAAATCCATAGAAAATTAAGCTAGAAAAAAAGACCATAATAATTCTTGGATTTCTAGGCAAAATCCAATATAAAACAACAACTATTGGTAGAAATAGCAAAAATGTTAATGAATTAAAAATCATAATTAATTTTGATCAAAAACCAGTTCATTTTTTAGAGTATTTGAAAATATTATGTGGCCAGGATACTGAAAATGCATAAAATCAATTTCAACTTTATCTGAATTATTGGTTGAATCCTTCAAACCCCAAAATTCATTAGGTACAGTGTTTTCCAGATTTGCATATTTAATATCTAGCTCTTTTGCAATATTTCTGATTTCATTCTTTAAAGATAGGTATTCTTCTTGATTATAAGGAATTGTCACATCATTTCTTATTGGAGCAATATATAAGAGCACATCAATTTCATTATTTGTAGCTTCTTCAAGAATTTTTTTAAGAAAAAAAAGATTTTTCTTATAAAACGCGGGCACCATCTTTCTTTCAGAGGATGGCGTAATGTTAAAAATATTATTTCTTAACTGATATAAACTTATAAATAACGAAGCTCTCATTTCAGGTCTTCTTTCCCACATTTCTATATGCTCAGAGAATACTTTATTCAAAAAAATTTCTGATTTCTGCTGGGTAGTATTCTTTACAGCATCCATATCTTCATTGCTTGAACTACTGCTTAATAATTGAAGAGTTGATAGATCAGATAAATTTAAAGAATTTATAAAATCTTCATTGTTGCGAATATTTTTAATATCGCTCCTAATTTCACCCTCTCTTAGGTCATCCATAATAACTGGTAATATGAGGGTCTCAATATCCATAGCATATAAAAGATATTTAAATAAAAAATATTTTTCAGTAAAGTTAGCATTAGGAAACGAGAATGTAGACAAAAATTTATTTTCTTCTTTAAGTAAATTATGAAGTATTGCTGGAAGGTATATCACCTTCTTGAAATTGATTAATTGCATGGAGCTGAGAGTTGCCTATCCACAATACTTTTGGATAAGAGCTTTCATTGGCAGAATTAATACATTGTCTAGAATTACTATAACCCTCGCAGTGAATTTTTATATGATCGAAGTTAGCATAAACACTAGTTGTGGCTTTACCTAATGCAAGCTCATCGGCATTTCCTATATCTTTTGATGTTTTTAGAAAAGCATTCAACAAATAGAATGTTGCAAAAAGCACAAATGAAGATTTTATGGCAATCTTAATACTCATATATCTTATGGCTGCAGAATTTCTTGCTTCCAGTGATTATCTTTTTTAAAGAAAATATCTCTTTTGTTAATTCGATGCTCATGGCCCTGCCAAAACTCAAAATAATATGGTTTAAAGGTATATCCACCCCAATAGTCAGGCCTGTTAGATATTAAATTTTTATTTTTTATGGTTTTTTCATAATTTTCAATTATCTTTTCATAAGATTCAATGCTTTGAGATTGCGCTGAGCTTATAGCAAGTGCATTTTTTCTTGGGTTTCTATTACTAAAATGCTGGTCTGAAAAATCTTCATCTGATTTATGAATCTTCGCTTTCATTCTTATTTGAACATTGATAGAGTTCCAGAAGAGTATTGCAGAAATATTATCATTGGAATCAAATTGCGTAGATTTGGGGCTGTTGTAATTAGAAAAAAAAGTCCAATTTTCACCAATAATATACTTTAAATTTACATAACGGGAATCTGGTATATTTAAAATTTCATCGTATGAGCTTATACATATAGCTTCAACATGTTTTTGATCTTTAGAAACTGCATCCTTATATAGCTTCTCAAAAATAATGTAGGGATCAGATTTTGATAAGTTTTTTATTTGTATCATTTTTTATTTAAAAATTGTGGAACTTTTTGAATATTTTTAAAAATTAATGTCAAAATTCCTCCTATTTTATTTGCTTTTATCACCCTGTAGTCTTCTAAAGATTTTGTTAGTAAGTTTGAAATCTTATTACTATTTCCTCCTAATCTCATTTTTACGATTTCTTTAGGTAAATAAATAGCATTAAAATTTTTAATTTTTAACATTCTTATCATAAGGTCATAGTCTGCATTGATACTAAGATTGATGTCGTGTAATCCGTAATTATTATAAAACTTCTTTTTTAAATAAAATGTTGGGTGTGGTGGCATCCATCCCCATTTTAATTTAGCTCGTCTGAAATTTGAAGATTTCCAATACCTAACTACCTTAGTTACATCATTTTTCTTTACATAAGTTAAATCTCCATAAACTGCGTCAGGATCATTACTTAAAATACATTTTGTAATTTCTTGAATAACATTATTTGCTGCAAATATATCATCAGAGTGAAGAAAACCAATATATTTTCCGTTTGCATTTTGAATACCCTTATTTAATGCATCAAATATTCCTTTATCTTTTTCAGATATTAGAAGTGAAATATTTCCTGTTTTTAAGTATTCATTGATAATCTCTAATGTTCCGTCATCCGATTTACCGTCAATAATAATATACTCAAAGTTTTTTATATTTTGGTTAATTACCGAATCAAGTGCGGATTTAATATTATCAACATTGTTATAGACAACTGTTATTATTGATATTAATGGCTTTCTTTCAAGATTATCGTTATTTATCACAAGCGAATTGTTAAAGAGACGCGAACTGTGTTGGGGTCGAATCTAAGCCAATATCTCTACCTTTAATTTCTATTTGTTTTTCAATCCATGGATAAGTTTTCTTTAAACCATTTTCTAATGAATCTGATACTCTCCATCCGAGTTTTTGTAAAAAGAGATTATTATCAGAATTTCTACCCCTGACACCAAGCGGGCCATCTATATGCTTGATAGTAAGATTTTTGTTAGCTATTGTCATTATCATTTCTGCTAATTTATTAATTGTAACCATTTCATCAGAGCCAATGTTTACTGGTCCTTCCCAATTTGATCTTGTTAGTCTTAATGTAGCTTCAATACATTCATCAACATATAGGAAAGATCTTGTTTGCTCACCATCACCCCACACTTCAATCTCACCGCCATCATCTGCCATAGCAACTTTTCTGCATAAAGCAGCTGGAGCTTTTTCTCTTCCATCAAACCAAGATCCTTCATCACCAAAAATATTGTGATATCTAGCTACTCTTACTTCAAGACCCTTATTTCTTGCTGCGGCTAAATAAAACCTTTCGCTAAAAAGCTTTTCCCAACCATATTCACTATCAGGATTAGCAGGATAGGCTGAAGATTCTTCACAATTTGGATTATCTGGATCAAGCTGATTGTGCTCAGGATACATGCATGCAGAAGAAGAATAAAATACTCTTTTAGACCCAGATTTTCTTATTTCATCTACAATATTTAAATTAATTAACGCTGAATTATGCATGATATCGTAATCATTTTCACCAGTAAAAACAAATCCTGCACCTCCCATATCAGCTGCAAATTGATAAATTTCATCAAATTTTCTATCAGTGGACTCTCTGCAAACTTTAGGATCACGCAAATCTCCAATTATAAATTCATCTGCTTCAGTCGTGTGATAAGGAGGGTATTTTAAGTCAACACCTCTAACCCAAAAACCTTCTTCTTTCAACTTTCGAACCATTCTTGCGCCAATAAATCCTCCGGCACCTAAGACTAATGCATTTTTTATATTCATAAATTAAACTCTCCTATGTAAGATAATTGTAATATGAATTATCTTTCAATAAACCAGTCTCCTAAAACCAAGACATCCATTTCGGTTCTTAAAAAACACTCTAAGGCTTCTTCAGGCTTGCAAACAACTGGCTCATTTTCGTTAAATGAAGTATTGAGCAATATTGGCACTCCTGTGAGCTTATCAAATGCAGAAATGAGATCATAATAAAGTTTATTAGTATCTTTATAAACAGTTTGCAGTCTTCCTGAACCATCTACGTGACATACTGCTGGCAATTCCAATCTCTTATGTTCATGAATTTGAAAAACTTTCATCATAAAAGGTACATCATCATCTTCCTCAAACCAATCTGATACTCTTTCTCTCAAGATTGAAGGTGCAAAAGGTCTAAAAGATTCCCTTCTTTTAATCTTTGAATTCAGTATGTCTTTCATATCATCTCTTCTTGGATCGCATAAGATTGATCTATTACCAAGAGCTCTTGGTCCCCACTCTAGCTTTCCTTGAAACCATCCAATTACTTTTCCTTGGGTTATGCGATTAGCAGTTTTATAAACAAGCTGCTGTTTATCATTAATTCGTTCAACTAAACAATTTGAAGATCTTATTCTATTTTCTTCTTTTACAAGAAGGTTTTTTATGTAGCAGTCATCATACTCGGGTCCTAAATACGCATCTTTCATCACATAAACCCTTTTTTTATGAGGATTATGATTAAAATATGATGTATAGGCTGCTCCAATTGCTCCACCTGCATCACCTGAAGCAGCTTGAATATATACATTATTAAAGGGTGTATTTCTTCTAATTTTCCCATTCGCTACAGAGTTCATTCCACAACCCCCAGCAATACAGATTGACTTAACTTTATATTTATCATGCAACGAATTTAGTAGATGAAAAAAAGCTTCTTCAAACATAGCTTGCACAGAATGAGCTATATCTTTATGTCTTTGTGTTAATTCATCGCCCTTTTTTCTGGCTGGACCAAGCAGGTCCTCCAGTTCAGAAGAAAATAATTGGCCAACATGCGGACTACCTCCATCCCACTCATAATTAATCTTTTCTTTATGATAAACAAAATATTTTAGATTAAGCCTATAAGAACCATCATTTTTAAGTAAAACTATTTTCCTCATTTCATCCATGTATTTTGGTTCTCCATATGGAGCAAGACCCATAACCTTATACTCATCTCCATAATATGGGAAACCAATAAATTGTGTTAAGGCTTGATAGAAGGAACCCAATGAATGAGGAAACAAAACCTTGTTGTCTATGCTTATTTTATTGTCTTCACCTAATCCCCAAGAACCTGATGAAAAGTCACCAAAACCATCAACAGATACAACCACAGATTTATTAAAGGGAGACACATGAAAGGCTGATGAGAGATGCGCCCTATGGTGATCAATTCTTTCAATTTTTCCACTAAATTTATCATCTTGAAATAGCTGATTAATTTCATTTACAATCGAATTTCTTTTTTTAGCATTTTTTAACCTATCAATAATAAGTTTTATGTCAGGTTTTTTTGTTAATGAAAATAAAATCTTTGATAAGAGATTTGATTTTGGGTTTGAGTTTATAGAAATTATATCAACTTCTGAAATGTCTACATTAGCATAATTTAAGCAATATTCTATGGATTTTGATGGAAATCCAGCCCAATGCTTTACTCTTCTAAAACGCTCTTCCTCAACTGCAGAAATCAAGATGCCGTCTTTTACAATACATGCAGATGAATCCCCATGATATGCATTGATGCCTATTATTATGCTCATAATTTTTTTGGTATATATCTTGGTTAAAGATTATGTCTCTTAGGTAAGAATTATACACATTTTAATACTATTTGTTATAGCTAGTCAGCAAGATTTCAGCTTGAGATACCCATGAGTATGATTTTGTTAACTCAATGCAATTATAAAAAACTTCTTTATTTTCGACATAATCATTACATATCTCTATCATGTACTGAGCAATTTTTATTTCGTCTGGAGGCGATGAGAATCCACATTTATTTTTTGCAATATCTCTCCATGGAGATTTTTTTGGCACAATGCATGGCAGCCCAGATTTTAAAGCTTCAGCAATACTTAAACCAAAGTTTTCAGATTTACTTGCAGATACAAAAAAAGAGGCGCGCTTATACTCGTCAATTAAGTCTTGGCCTTTTTTAAATCCAGCTATAACAACATTTTTTTCTAATTTTTTATTTTTAATAATTTTTTTTATTTTCTCTAAATATCTATAATCTTCAATATGGCCTACGATCATTAATCTCCAATCAATTTTTTCTGCTATAAATAATGAAAAGGCATTGATAAGAATATCAATATTTTTATGCTCGCATATTTTTCCAACAAACAAAACTTGTTTAGAATTAACTCTAATATCAATAAGTTCATTAAAACTAATATTTTTGATTGTTTCCTCAACTCCATTTGGAGCAAAAATATACTCATTCTTTATGTTAAGATTAATTAAATTAATCTTTTCATCATTAGAAGTAATATGAATAAATTTGGCATTGATTAAAAAGTTTCTTAGGAACAATATAAAAAAAATATATTTTTTTTTGTTACTCACAATGCTTTGCTGCATTGCCATTCCTCTTGTAGACACAACATAGGGTTTTTTAAAGAAATAACAAAAAAGAGAGGCCATTAATGGAACAAAGTTCCAAAGATTATTGATATGGACAATATCAATATTTTTTCTTTGCTTAAATAGTAATAAGAACAGCATTGGGCTAAATTTAATTTTTTTTCCAACAGCTTTACAGAAAAAAACTCTACTAGACTTATCAATTATAGAAATTCTATCTGTTTCACTTTCAGTTACAAAATAATTGACATTAGAGTTTTTAGCTAAGGCATTTCCTAGTGAAGGAATACTTACTGCTTGGCCTCCATATTCATATGATAAACCTTCACATATAAAAGCAATATTTTTATTTTTTTTCATCATTCATCCACTTAATAGTTTCAGCAACTGAATCTTTTCTTGTGAATGGTAGCTCTCCAACAACTTCTTTAGTATTTGACACAGGATACTCTTTTGATACAAGCATATTATTCAGCCTTAATGAGCTCAAAGGCGCATTGATGCCTATAAGCTTCAATATATCTCCTAATTTAGCGATAAATTTTAGAATATATAGCGGTATATTAATAAGATTTTTACTAGAAGAACCATTTTGATATACCAAATTTGCCCAATCTTGAACAGAAGTTTGTGGATAGTCCGCTAAATAAAAAACTCTTCCAGATTCATGAGAATTCATAATTTTATATATCATATATACTGCGTTTCCAACATAACATGTTGGCTTAATAATAGGCTCGGTTTTGGGATTGAAAAAGAGCCCTCTAGAAGCCAGATTAAAAAATAACTTATACCCCCCAGAGAACCATGGACCCCATATAGATGTTGGCCTAACGATATCCCATGAAACATCTAATGATAAATCTCTTATAACTATCTCACTTAAAGCCTTGCTATGTCCATAACCATTTGGCGGACAAAAATCAATATCAGATTTAGGTATATATCCATTTCTACATACCAATAAAGAGGAAGTAAAAATAATTTTTTTTAGATTGCTTAACTTGAAAGACACCTCAGCAATATTTTTTGCAGAAATATAATTAAATTTATAATGATCAGGCTCCAATGACTCCATACCAGTTGCACCAGCCAAATGAATAATAAAATCAGGATTAAAATTTAGCAATTCTCTCTCAAGGTCATCTTTATTTGATATATCAATATTAAGATAGTACTTGCTATGTCTAATATTTAATGGTTTTTTACAATCAAAGTTTAGGACATCATAATTATTATCTAAAAAGAATTGAACACAATTAGTTCCAATAAAACCTGATCCACCAGTTATTACAATTTTTTGCATTTAATAATTCTCAAAGTAATTCCAATCTAAAGGCTCGCCTTTAGAAACTTTTCTCTCAAGCCGTTTTCCAAGAATCTTAAAATATTCAGTTGCATCAATTCCGACATTTGGTCTTAAAGTAATCAAATCCTCTTCAGTAATAATATTTCCTTTATTCAGGTCCTTGTTTAGATAGCATGCTCGTCTAAATTCTTTAATACGTGAAACAGTTTCAATATCTGATACCGGTTTTTTTAATGAGCTACCAAGCATATTTTCAGTTTTTCTAATATCTTCTATAAGCATTTTTAATTCATCTTTTGTGACTGATAAATGATGATCTCTAAAATGTCTATTTTTATCATCTGTAAAATGAATCTCTAACATTTTTGCACCCATTCCAACAGCAACATTACAAGCATGAGTGCCTAATGTGTGATCGGAGTATCCAATTATTGCATTTGGAAACTCATGTTTTAAAGTATTGATAACATTGAGATTTGCATATTTATCTAGTGGCTCGCCATACATTGCAACACATTGCATTATTCCCAATCTATTTTCATTTAAAATATTACTATCAATACTTAAAATAAAATTAACAGCTGCACTAATTTCTTCTAATGTAGACATTGCAGTTGAAATAATTGTTGGCTTACCCTTTTTAACAATCTCTTTAATCAAAGGGTAGTTTGTCATATCCCCAGAACCAATTTTATGCACTTCAATATATGGATCAAGAAGCTCCAAAGAGTCTTTATCCCAGACTGAGGACATAAACATAATTTTTTTATCTTTAGAAATTTTTGCTAACTCAACAAACTGATCATCATTTAATGAAAAATTACTAAAATGATTGTACCTATCCAGATCGACCACCTTATTAACAATTTTTTCAGGCTTATATGTTTGAAACTTAACGGCATCTGCACCTGACTCTACCGCATCAAATAGTAACTTTTTTGCATAATTGAAATCGCCTTCATGATTACCGCCTATTTCGGCAATAATAAAGGTCCTATCAAAAATCCTATGTTTCACTTAATAAATTCTCCATATAAAGTCATTCTTGGGTGCTTGAGATCCATGTCTGCACCTGTCATTAAATTAGAAACAGATCCATTTTTTTTTGAGACAATAAAATTTGAAAGGCCTACTTTAGATCCATATTCTCTTAAGATGCTTTCATCAAAAAAATGTATATGATTTCCTGGTTTTTTGTAATCAAATTTAATATCTAAATTAATTAAAAAATCTCTTAATTCATCATATTTCATATTTTTTAATTTATTAAATAATTTTGGGTCATCTGTAGACAAATTTTCTAAGGACGATATAACTTCTCTAATAAAAGCTTGAAATAAAGAATCTTCATCATTTTGATTAATATTTCTCCAGCTCCAATAATTTGATTTATTAATCATAGATACTTGATATAAAAACTTTCCATCAGGAACGCATATTCTAAGCACACCTCCCTTTTTAAGGACTCTGGCAGCTTCTCTGAAGAAGGTTTGAATATGTTCTTTTTCTATATGCTCTAAAACGTGACTGACATATATATTGTCAACCGAGTTGTCTTTAAATGGCATGACATCAGAGCGTATATCATATTTTTTAAAGGGTTTGTTTTGTCTTTTTTTGTAGTGGTCTGTTTGAATATCTAAAGAGATAAAACCATTTATATGGTATGAACCAGCACCAACATTAAGATTAAGAGAGTTTTTTCTATTCTTAGATTCTTGTTTGACTGAGCTAAGTTCGAGTCTAATATTTAAGTTGATATAAATCCATGCAAATATCTTTTGAAGAAAATTTATCACCATTAATCTTTTAATTTTTTTAGGTTGTATTCTAAATTATTAATCAGAGTTTTGTATATTAAATAAGTAATAAAGCCGAAAGAAAAAAGTATTATCATATTTTTATAAATGCCAATCAAAGCGTAAATGTCCATTTTTGCTATTAAGAATGCAATATTTGAGCCCATATATAGAAACAACATGTTGTTTCTATAAAAAATAAAATAGTTAAGAGTAATGAACATTATTATTACTATAATACTTGCAACTAATACACCTATATATGATCCAAGCACATAAACCTCTCCCCAAAAAGTACCACCCAGCCCATAACTAAAGCCCGGATTAGCATATTTTAAAATAGTATCAGAGAACCTAGTCTCGGTATAAATATTTAGATCACGATTATTAATTAATGGTATCGAGCCTATTAAAACAGATCTTAATGAATGTTTTTCAGATAAATCAGCTTTTGTTACTAAATCTAAGTTACAGGAGATTTGTCCAAACTCAGCTGAAAAAGCACTCCAAAGAAGATACTCAGTAAGTGAAGAAAATCTATTATCCTCTTCTATTTTTTGCTCAAAAATATCTGAAATATTTTCACCCTCTTTTATGGGGATATAAACTTGTTTATAAATAACAAATGCAGAAAAGACTAAGAACATTATTGCAGCTAACTTCATATTACCTTTAGATAAAATCTTTTCTTTGAAATAAGCTGCAGTTAGCGCAGAAATAATTGCGACCACCGCAATAGATCTAAAGCCAATAAGAAAATATGTTAAGAGACATATAGATGCAAGAAAAATTAAAAGTTTCTTATTGTTCTTAATAGCCCACGGTAAACCTATTCCTGCAGGAAATGCCAAAAGAAAAGATGCAGATAAGGGATATATAGCGTTTAATTCTGTTTTGCCGTATGTAAATAGATCTAATTTTGCTTGATACAGGAAAGTAACAGTAACCAATGTACTTGTTAAAATAAATAAATACCCAAGAAAAGATTCAAAATCTTTATGGTTATGATTTTCTCCTTTGCTATCTAAGAATTTATTAGATTTAAAAAAAGAAAACCAGTTATAGAGGAGTCTATCATTAAAAAAAATTCCAAAACATATAGAAAGATAAACAATAGAGACTATAATTTTTGCTTCTGCGCCCACCTCAAAACTATAAGGCGGGACCCATATCTGACCATATAATATTTGCCAATGATATATTGTTGTAGATAGAAAGAGTATTAAAAACAAATCAAGCCTATTTCTTAGAACGACCAATATAAAAGTAAGAAAAAAACAACAAAAAAGAAGAGTTGTTTCTATCATTTATGCTTTAAGATCAATTTACATAAATCAAAATCAAAATCATTTTCTATTTTAAACTCTGATCGCTCATCTAATTCAACACTAGCTTGTCTTTTTTGATGAATTTTATTATTTTTTATAAAAGACTTATAAAGAACTGAATGGATTCCCCCCCATTCACCATACATTGCATCTCTTTCTTTTTTAAGATTTGTATTATTATCAATAGCTGTAAGCCCCGCTCCAGAATTTTTATAAAAGTTCATATTCATTTTGCTAATAGACATTGCTGATTCTGCATCGAAAGTTTCAATAATATCTATAGATTGATCTATAAAGTAATGTTCTCTAAAGGGGTATTCATAATTAATAACACTTATATATTTGAATTTATTATCTTTACTATCAATAAATAAATCTTTTATAACTGCTAGGACTACATTATCTATTTCTTTAAATAAATGTGTATCATTATTTTCTCTTTTATGAATATAAATATCCTTGTATTCTGGAGTTGAAAGAAAATCCATTATTAAAATATTATTTGTTGATACAACAATCTTACTGATATGTCTTGAAGACCTAAGTTGATCAATTGTAATTGTTAATAGATTTTTACTTGCATGAATATCTCTTAATGCTAGTGGATTTTCTGTGTTATCTCTTATGGGAATGATTCCCAAGGATTTCAGAGAGTTATTATTCATACTATCTGTATGATCTCTTAAGATCCTACTTCTAGTTTCAAGAAGTCTTGTCTTATTTCCGGTCAGATTGCTTCCATGTTGCCTATAATAAAATAAAGGAAGATTTATATTACTAACACTTCCAGCTGACCTTATTTTAATCCAAGCATCCCAACCATCTTGACATAAATAATCTTCATTATATCCCCCAGCATCTCTTAATACTTTAACTTTTGCTAAGGTGCATGCTCCATGAGCTGGAGAATCAAAAAGAGAAACATCATCTTTAAAAGAATACCTCATTTCATAATTCTGAACGCTGCCATCTTCATTAATGACTGCATAATCAGGAAATACAGCTACAGTATCTTCATTTTTTTCAATTTCCATAACAAGAAGATCTACTGCATTCTCATGAAGATAATCATCTGCATCAAGACGCATAATATATTTGCCATTAGCTAAATTAAGGGCATGATTATTTGATGCTGTAAGGCCTTTGTTAGTATTTCTAATAACTTTTATTCCATAAATTTCCTCATAATAATCTAATATTTCACCTGAGTTATCTGAAGAGCCATCATCAATAATTATAATTTCTACTCTAGAAAAAGTTTGATTTAATGCAGAATCTACAGCTTCTTTTAGATACTTATCATAATTAAAATTTGTTATGTAAATAGTTACCAATGGTTCTGAGCATAATTTAATATAATCAATTTCAGTAGAGAATTTCTTGGGGATTTTTCTTTGGATTATATCTTTATTAAAATCAATTCTTTCAGGGAATTTGTTAAAATATTCTAAAATATCTGAGAGCTCATAATCATATTCTTTATCAATAGTAATAAAGTGATCTATCATTCCTTTTATTAAAGAATAATCCTTTTCGGTATCCAGTGTTAATCTAGCGTTAATTGTTTCATCATCTGGAACTGGTAATGACGCACAATCAAATAGATGAGAATTTTCTGTAATATAATTTGTTAGATATTCAGTTCCTGAAGAATCTTTTGTCCATCTTATTAAAAATTTTAAGACACTAGATTCAAAAACTTCAACTTCAGTTCCACTTGGTAATGCTTTAGCATCAGTATAATCAGCGTTCATTTCAAAATGATAATCAAGTGTTTTCTTTAAATAATTTGGTTCTATTAAAATATCATCCCCTGTAACTCTTAAAATCGTTGAGTGCTCAGGATATGCCGCTACCGCTGACATCATTCTCTTTAAGACATTCTCCTCATCACCTCTAAAGACTTTAACTCCTAAAGAATTAACGAAACATGCTAAATCATCATCAGAACTATTATTTGAAGTGCACAAAACATATTCATTTATATATTCCGATTTTTTTGCTAATTCTAGCCTTTTAAATAAGTGTTCTAATGCTGTTACGTTTCCAATAGGCAGTGTTGCCTTTCCTTTCAACCTAGAAGACCTTGATCTTGCCACAACAATAGCTAAAACTTTTCTATCAATATTTGAAGATGTTATTAATTCGCCTCTTTTAATATATTTAGTAGCTTTTTTATTTTGCAAATTTTTAAAATTAGATACTCCTATTTTGGGAGATCTCATCATTTCGATATTATTTTTTAAAAGTCTATTATTTTTATCTATGTCTTTTGCAGCAACAAAAACTTTTTTTACACTAGATCTATAAATTTTTTCATCTTCAGATATTTCTAAATTATTGTTGCCAAGATACAGCTCAGTATCTTTGCAAAAATTTATAAATTTTATAAATTGATCCTTTTCTAAAGAGGAATAGTAGTCAATTCCCTTTTTGTCCCTATTATCGGTTATGTGTTTCTCTATAACTGAACAGCCTAAACTTATTGCCAAAGCAGGTAAGTAAACTGAATGAGGATCTGATCCGTCAGTATGATCCATGAAACCATATGAAACACTATCTCCAAAAAATTCTTTTAGTTTTGAAATTCTTAATAAATCATTATTATTTATTTTGGTTGGGTAAGCTTGATAACCATGCATTAAGTTGATCTCATATTTAAAGTCTAACAATCTAAGAGCATTGATTGCTTCTTTAATCTCAATTATTGTACTTCCACCAGTAGCTAAAAAAATAGGTACGTTTGCTTTTGCAGATTCTTGTATTAATGGAATATTAGAAAGATCTGAAGAATGAATTTTAATTCCATCCACTTGGTTAAAAATTGCAACCTTAAGAGCCTCCATTCCAAACACATCAGCAATAATAGATTTATTATATTTTCTTGCCTCTGAAATTATTAGATGCCACTCATCTTCGTTAAATGCTTGATTACAAAAGTGCTCATATCTTGGATGATCTTTCGTGAGAAGATCTGGACCAAAATATATTTGAAATTTTACGGCATCTGCTCCAGATTCTCCTGCGTCTTTTGCAATTTTTATTGCTCTTTCTACACTGCCTTCGTGAGCATTTGCAACTTCAGCAATTATTTTGACCATATTTTGATTTTAATATATTTAAGTGTTTTTTATTTTATCAAGAATATAATTAAAAAAACTCCTTTCAGGAATAATATATTTTGCTGAACCTTTTTTTATCATCTCTGGAAAATAATTTTTACCGTTAATATCTAAAAATATTGTTTCAATACCGCATGCATCTGCTTCATATACTGAAGAGGAAGAAGATGTGATATGTAAATTGGCTATACTAAAAAGCTCAGTTAAAAGAACTTTGTTTGCAATATTAGTTTCAATAATATTAGTTTCTAATTTAAATTGTTCTTTAAATAAAGGCCTTTGATTTGAAGGATGCTTTCTAATCCATACTTTTATAAGTGGATTTATTTTTATTAAATCAAGAATTAAGTCTTCTTTTATCTTATAAGATGGTTGTAGTGTATAAATTATATTGAATGATCCTTTAGAAAGATTTATCAGCTTATCTTTGTGAGATGTTTTAATTTCCTCACTATTAATAGCATCTAACCAAGAATATCCAAGCAGTCCTTTCGATGGAATAAAATTCTTAATATTCCATAACTTTATAGATTCAAATGATTCATCAGTCCAACATAAGAAATGCTTTGAAAAAAATAACTTTGAATTTTCTTGATTAATATTCCAGTATAAAAAATATGGATTAACTTTTGATTGTCCTCCATGTTGAACTGTATTAGTTCTAAAACCTAATGAATTTGCAGCATAATTTATAGACAAGCCGATAGGATCAAAAGAATTCGATTGGTATATATTTAGTGAGGAGAATTTTTCAAAGTACTTTTTTAAAAATCTTGCATGATAGTAAATACTTAATGCAGAAATAAAAATATCGCGTGTGTTTAAATCTATATTTTTTAATTTACAAAAATTAATAATGTTATTAATTTGAAAATATAAAGTTGATGATTTTAATGAAAAAAATGAACTTAAAAGAAATAGATATCTACAATATGCAAGAATACTTGCATAGATCCTTGTTTTAAAAATAAAGGCTGATGAATAATTTATAAATTCACTATCAGTTAATTTGTCTAAAGAAATTTTTTCAATTGAATGCCCTAATTCAGTATTTTTTTTTATAACTACATACATGACTCTGTCATAGGTATTATTTTTTACTTTTACTGAATATAAACCATCAGAAATTATTATGACTTCTTTTGGTTTTGGTTTGTTAAAAAAACAGAATATAACACTATTATAAAAATCAACAATCATATTATTTTTACTATTCTTTGTAATATTTTTTTTAACTAGTTTTGAAGCTATTCTATTTCTTATTGGCGGCCATAAATTTTGACCTAGGTATTCCATATTTGAAATATCAAAAGAAGATTGAATTTCATTCAGTATTTCTGATGCCTCTGAATGATTCATGGATTATTTAAAGCCTTTACGTAATAGGATTGATTGCATCTCAATTTTAAATGCATTTAAATCATAAGCATTGATATTTTTGTTTAATTCATTTAGATAAAATTCGACTGATAAGCTGTCTAAAACATTATCCTCAACTATTAAGCTTTTTGTTATAAAATTACTTACTACTCTATTATAGTGTCTTGTATCCTTGTAATATGATAGATCTTTAACAAAATACATATTATCAAAACCAAATACTTTAATATTTTTATTTCTAGATGAAATGCTCACAATTCCTCTAATTTTATCTTGATAAAGCATTAATTTTTCCATATTGAAATTTGCATCTAACGAATGTCTCAAGAGACTATATGGAGGAAGAATAGCGTAAAAATTAATATCTGGGTTATCTTGAATAATTTTTTCAATGTCTTTTAGAATAAGATTTTGATTGCTCAAAAGTTCTGCCATTTTTAAATTATCAATTTCGTTAGTTTTCTGATTGATGTTGTTGATAATAGTTTTTATTTCTTCTGCAGAAACTTTATCTTCAGGCCCCAAAATCCAATTCTGAATGCCGCCAAATCTATCATTATTTATAGAATTTTCTTCATCCCATCTAACCGCCTCCATTAAAGAATCTCTGAAATCTGTAGTTGAAATATTTTTTCTATTAAAATAAGCTGTCAAATTAAGCCATCTAAAACCAACATAAGCAGTAATATCATTTATTTCTGAATCATCATATAAAAAATCAAATGATTGAATGTTCACTGCGGGATTAGGTTTATTCCTATTCCCAAGATAATCCAAACTAAATATAATTTTTTTTATTGGTTGATTTTTTATTGATTTATTAATTACTAAGCTTCTTTCAAAAAAAGAGGCTCCCAGTATTGATAGGTTAATACAATTAGCGCCCACAGTCTTTGAGGCAAAGTTGTGATCAATGTTTGCCATCATGCTTGTGCCAATTATAAGACAATCAAATTCTGCATTTTTAATAACTCCAGCTGCTTCTCGTCTTATCTCTTCACTAAATGTTGCTTTAGCGTCCATTCTATATAAATGATTTGGATCAACAAACCAGGCGCCAGTCAAATCAATTAGCATTAAAACAATAACTGATAGTGAAGTTTTGGCTGGCCAGCTTAAATCTGTCATTGTTAGAAATTAAAATAAATAAATTCGTTTGCTGAGAAAAAAATTGACTTCGTCAGTGCTAAGTAAATAACTATTGAGAGAAAAATAAAATAAAGTGGCCTTTTAGAATCTACCATTACTTTTGATAATTTTATAGAGTTAATTGGCCATATTAATATAAATGCAATAAAAATATATATCATGCCCACAGCACTTCCAAAGTTTTCATAACTTTGGAATGAAATTATATTTTTGGAAGCTAAATATGAGAAAAATTCAAAATTTGAAAAAATTTGAGGAATTATTATTCCCTCAGCAGAGAACATAGCATTAATTATTAATACTGATGTGTCAAATGATTCTGCTCTAAAAAAAATCCAAGCAAATGTAACTGCAAGAAATGTAACCAACCATGAAAAAATAATATAAAAAATATTATTATCTATATTTTTACAATCTTTTATTATGTTTCTCCAACCATGATTAAGTATTAAGTATATACCGTGTAATCCTCCCCAAAAAACAAAGTTCCAAGAAGCGCCATGCCACAAACCACCTATAAGCATAGTTAAAAAAAGATTTCTGTATCTTTTTATAATTCCATACCTATTTCCTCCAAGAGATATATATAAATAGTCTCTTAAGAAATTTGAAAGAGTGATATGCCACCTTCTCCAAAAATCAATTATGTTCAAGCTTTTATAGGGTGAATTAAAATTAAAAGGTATTTTTAAACCAAACATAAGTGCTAAACCGACTGCCATATCCGAATATCCAGAAAAATCAAAGTATATCTGGAATGTATAAGCTAACACTCCTAGCCAAGACTCTATAAAATTAATATTCACACCAGAGCCGGCTGCATTAAATACTGAGTTGGCATGAAAAGATAGACTATCTGCAATTAAAACTTTTTTTCCAAGTCCTAAAAAAAATAATATTATTCCCTCTTTAAATTGTGAACGAGATGCTCCATGTTTAATAGCTTCATCAAATTGGTAAACAATTTGAGAATGATGAACAATAGGGCCAGCTATTAATTGAGGAAAGAAAACTATAAACAAAGTATATTTCTTTAATGAGTACTCTTTACATATTCCTCTTTTTACATCAACAACGTATGCTATTTGCTGGAAAGTAAAAAAAGAAATGGCAAGTGGTAAAACAATGTTCCAGGTTTCATAATCTTTATTTAAAAGAAAATTTATATTACTTATAAAAAAATCTAAATATTTAAAAACTCCAAGTAATAACAAATTAATAAAAACAACAATAAATACTGAGGTAGATGTTTTAACATTTGATATATGTTTGGCAGCTAAAAAATTAAATACTATTGATGCCAACAAAATGAAGATATATGGAGGGTACCACCACGAATAAAAAAATAAAGAAGACAATATTAATACGTGATATCTATAATTTGTGTTAAATCTTTTTATAAAATTAAAGCTATAAAATACAGCTAGTAATGTAGGAAGAAAATAGATTAAAAATGCTGATTCGCTAAAAATCATTTAAATATTTTCTCCATCATTTCAAATATATTTTCCATATCGTTTTGTTTTGGCTGAGCTAGAGACTTATTTTTTAAATCAATATTATCAATAAAAGAGGTGAAGCTGTTTTGTGTTGTTGCAATCTTTATTAAATTTTTATTTATATAATCCCTATAATGAGTAATTCCCTCATCACTGATAAACGCACTTTCTTTTCCTAATATTGTTGACTCTAAGAGTGAGCTAGAGAAAGAACTTACAACTGCATGAGAAACATAAATAGAAGCTTGGATGTTCATTGATGAATTATTTAATAGCTCTACATCAAAATTTTTAAGGCCTTTTTGATGAAACGCTTTATAAATATCTTTTTTTCTTTTGTCTTTATTATGATCAGCAGGATGAAATCTAAACGCCCAAAAAATTTTAGGACTCATATGTGTCAGTGTTTTTAATAGCCATGACGGCTCCCATTTTTTATCTTGCAGCGCAACAAGAACTACTTTGTCATAAGCCCGAGTTTTTTCTTTAAACTCCTTAATTATTTTCTTAGATTCATCATCTAGAAAGTCTTTATATCTTGATAGGAAAAGATTTCCTCCCATAATAACATCATGGAAATATGTTTTGTTTGCCCACTTTGAAATGAAATCATAGTCACTTCTTGACCAGCACCAAAATAGATTTGGTAACATCTGATACCCAGATACAGGAACTTCTACCCATTTACCATATCTCGGCATTTCCTCAGAAATAACTCCATGCTGGAGTTCAATTGATTTAATATTCAATAAAGAACATGCTAGGCAAAAGCTTAATCCATCTTGTGAACCATATCCTATAATAATTCCAAATTTTGTGTTGAGTTTTTTAAGTATAAATTTATATATGAGGGCTTTTGCTCTTAAATTTGAAAGTTGTTTAATAAAAAATTTATCATCAGGAATTTCTATACCCAGATTATTATTTTTTATTGCTATTCTGACTTGATCTGAAAAAGAATGATTCCTATAAAATAGAATAACAATCCATGTTTGAATCATGAAAATCATAGCAAACACTGCATAAAAAAAGTTTACAAACTTTTGTATGTTTATTGAGTCGATGTAACTTAAATCTTTTTTTTCATTGAGAAGATCTAGCTCAAGAATTTTAAAACTCTTGTTACTACTTAATAAGTATTCTGCTATTGGATGAACATAAGGATCAACCCATTTTCCATTTTTTTTAAACCTTTTAAAGCTTGTATTTGATAAGAAGACTATCTTTGCTTTTGAGTTTTTTGAAATTAGAAAAAGTACTTTAAAGATTCCAACGAACGAACTTATAGCCAATAAAATTTTAGAAAAATTGTATGAAAACTTATTAAGATCTTTTGTTATTCTTTTCTCTATTTTGTTGTGAATATAGAATCTATATAGAGGCCATATATTAATACCTTTATAATTAAATTCTTCAATCTTAATTTCCTTTTCAATAAGATTGATTTTATCTAGACTAGTTTTCATTTAGTTTTGATTGCTTGGTAAAAGATTTTTGATATATTAATAAGCCAATTGTTAAGATGGCAAAACCAATGAAATAAGAAAACATGTATGAGTAAGCGCTTCCATAGATACCATATGAGCTAGTAAGCGCTACAGAAATACATAATTGGATTACAAAAATTAAATAAGATAACTTAGATAATAAAAATCCTTGATTATAGTATGAATATACAACAGTATTACACAAATTAATTCCCTGAAATATTATTCCTACTATTATTAAATGTGCAATTTGTAAAGATAATATATATTTTTCGTTTATAAAATATGAAAATATATTTAATAGAACTATGTAATAAATCAAGGATAGAACTATTAAACTAATCAAAAGAAATATAAAATATGGCCAAATAGATCTAAAAATATTTTCATTTTCATGATTACTGAACTTTAAGATCAATCTAGGTGTCATTATTTTATCAAAAGCTGTAATAATAAGAAGAATTGGTAGAGAAATTGATAATGCCATTGCAAATATGCCTGTGTCTGAAAGTCCTAAAATAAGAACAATAATCAATTTATCTGAATGAGCTCTTAGTTGTTTTAAAAGTTTGTATTGAATAAATGAAATCCCATACCTAAATATTTTGATAATATCCTCATAAGAATAGCTAATACTTAAGAAAGTTTTTCTCTCTATGGCAATTGAAACCAATATAAAAGCAAAGATACTTGGTAATATCATCCCTGCTATTCTTCCATTAATGCCAAGAGTATAATGCTTAACTAAGATATAGCTAATTATTAAACCAGCTACGCTAATGGATAATTGCAACAAAATAAATAAAAATGCCTTATCTTGCATTTGTAATATGCTCAGTCTTAAATTAATTAAAGTGACTATTGTGGCGTGAAATAAAGAAAAATATATAAGAAGATAATGAATTTGAAAAAAATTAATATCAAATAAAACATGCATCATTGAAATTATCAAAGCAATTAATATAAAAGAAATTAATACAAGTGTGTTTATAGCTTTAATATTTTTATTTAGACTTTCTGATTCCTTAAAAAAATAAACAAGGGCATAACTATAAGAATTAAAAGCGACAAAGCATATTATAATTGCTGAAGATGCATTAAAAATACTTAATAGCCCAAACTCATCAGTAGTTAAATAATTAGATAATAAAGGAAGTAGTAATACTTGAGGAAGTGAATTAGCAAATGTTCCAAAAAAATAAATTAAGCTGTTTTTATTCGAAAACATATAAAAACATAATAATTTGTAGAGTATTAAATTTTTTCATTCATTAAAACTTCTGCTATTTTAAAATCAATCTCTGTATCTATATCAACTGCTTCAAGTTCTGAAGTCTCTACAGCATATGCATTTTCTCCTATCATCAAACAATGCTTCATTAGAAGATCTCTCTTTGCAATATAGATGACTCCATTCTGTTTAAAGCACTCTGGAAATGATTGTCTTGCAACTAATTTTATTATTGGTTTGCCATTCATCTTAAAAGGAGTATCCCAGGGAATAACTTTATTATCTTTATTCATCCTAAGCATCCACTCTGGCCTATTACCCTCAACATTATTAACAGCAACTACAGAATCACTATCTTTTTTATCAATTAATGCTTGAGCAGCCATTCTTACTGTATTTACTGTTCTAAAGGGAGAAGTAGGTTGCAATAGCGCCACCGCATCTAGCTCATATCCAGAATCTTCTAAATAGGAGACAGCGTGTTGTAAGACTAACTCTGTTTCAACATCTTCACTAATATCTGCTGGTCTAACAAAAGGAACCTCTGCTCCAGCTGCCCTTGAAACATCTGCAATTCCGGGGTGGTCTGTTGATACAATCACTCTATCGAAAACACCAGATTTTATTGCAACTTCAATTGTATAGTTGATTAATGGCTTGCCTGCGAGCTCTCTTATATTCTTTAGAGGGACTCCAACAGAGCCACCTCTTGCAGGAATAATTGCGACAATTTTCATGCCTATCTCCCCAATGATATGATTTTATTATTTATCTTAACTTTTTTAAGATCATCGATGTTATCTAATACTTTTTCTATGCATTTAAAAATTAATTCCATTTCTAACTTCCCATTAGGATTGCCTAGACATAAAAATCCAAAAAATTCATCCTTATTTAGTCTTTGAGCATTCTTTGTTTTATTAGTATTTGAGTATTTACTATGCAATCTTTGTTCTGACATTAACCTAGGGTAGCCAGTAAATACTGGAGCACCTTCCTTTATAAGTGCTTCACAAAAAATATCTCTATGCACACCACTCGAAGCTGAATCCCACCTAAAGGCAGCAGTATAGGAATAAAAGGTTTCTAAATGAGTAATTCTTTGTGGTTTTATATAACTTGAATTTAAAGAAGTAATTTTTTTAATTAAATATTTAAAGTTATTGCTTCTAATTAAACCTAATTTTTTTGATTTTTTTAGTTGATTTAAGCCAATTGCTGCTTGAATTTCAGTTAACCTAAAATTATGTCCAAATGTATTATTAATGAGGTTTTTGTGAAAAGATTCATCGATAATAGCTTCACCATGATTCCTTATAAGCCTAGATCTTACTGCATACTTTTTATTACTTGTGACTATCATTCCTCCCTCGCCCGTCATAAAGTTTTTTGGTTCATTAAATGAAAATATACCTATATCACCATAAGTTCCTAAATATTTCTTTTTATACAAAGTAATTGGAGCTTGTGCTGAATCTTCAATTAAAAAAATTTTATTTTTTTTACAAATTTTTACGACTTCATCAAAATCACCTGCATTTCCACACCAATGAACATAAACAACACATTTGATATTATTTTCTTTAATTGATTTTTTGAGCTCTTGAGGACATATATTAAATGTCTCAATATCAATGTCACAAAATACAGGTTGTAATTTTGCAAGTCTGATAGCAGCTGCAGTTGCTGAAAATGAATAAGGTGTTGTAAGAACTTTACTATTATCTGGTAGGTCTAAGGCTAATAGTGCTGTAACTATTCCTGAAGTGGCAGAGTTTACAGATATTGCATAATCAGCATTAACAAGAGTTGCATTTTTTGCTTCAAATGCTCTAACATAAGCTCCTCCTAAAAATGTATATCTATCGTCTTTTAAATTGATGACTAAATCATTGGATTTTTTATCTAAATCCTCAATTGTTCCCGGTATTGGAGATCCTACAAATCTAGAAAACCTACCTTGCTCCATCAGCTTACCTACTAGCTTAATATCATTAACATCTATATAAGGTTTATTTTTAATTGGTTTTTTTATTATTTTATTTCCACCAAATAAAGCTAATTTTGATTTCATTTATTACCTCAATTTATCCTGTTATTAAACTTATAGTTGATTGTGATAGAGAAGATTCTTCTATTGCCTCAATGATTTTAGCTGTTTCTAATGCATTATTAAGATTGCTTGTTGGTAAATCTTCTTTTGATTTACATTCTATAAGATTAGTAATTGCTGCCAGCATTACTTCTATATTTTGTAGCTTTATTTTTTTTGGTCTTTTTGAAAGCGGAGCATATCCTTTTCCTGCATAAAGCTCTTTTTTTGTGTACTCATAAATTCTAATTTCTTTATCTCCCTCAGACCATATTAAACGCGCATCATCAAATAAAATATCCAACTCAAACATAAAATTTTCAGGCATCTTACTCGTAGACTTCAAGAAAATTATGGAATCATCTTTACATTTCATGAAAGCATAATAACCATGATCAGGAATACCATTTACAATTCTTGTATATGAATTTTGTTTATATGCTGTTATATGGGATATTTCTGGGGAAAGAGATATTAAAAGATCTAGGAGATGGCTTGAACTAGTTCGTAACGCTGTTGCACCGTAGCCAGTAATAGATTGTATATTTCCATAATTTTTGTTCTTAACTATAGATTTGCAAACATTGTAACCGTCTTGCCACTTCCTAAAATAATTTACTGCAATTTTTACATCTTTATGTTTTGCAAGTTCAATTAAAGATTGAATTTCATATGAGCTTGAAGAAACAGGTTTTTCACAAAAAATATACTTAACAAATGGATAATTTATTATGATATCTTTTGCTACTAGAGTGCATTGGTCAGAATGAACGCATATACTAACTATATCAATATCCTTATTTATTAACATTTCTTTATAATCCTTAAAAACATCTGCGTCAGGATATTCCCTTTTAAAAAGCTCTCTTGCACTTTTAGATAAATCACAACCAGCAACTAAAGCTACTTCTTTATGTATATGATATGCTTCAGAGTGAGCCCATATTCTTGTTCTATATTGATCAAATTTAATATTAAAGCCAATCTGACCTAGCCCAATAACAGCTCCTTTTAGTTTATTATTTTTCATTTAATTGTTAATAAATCTCCAAACTATAGTTTGTAATGGTAAAAAAGCATTTTCACTTACTTTACAAGAGCTTGAAAAGATAATCTCTACTAAATTTTTTTTAGAATATTTCTGCAATAAATCTAACAAATTTCTATTGTAATCATTAACTTCTACATATCTTGATTGTAAAAACTCAAGATTGTTTTTTGGATCTTTATTGTAAATTGGCTCTATATTACAAAATATTCCATCAGGCCAGGTTTTCATCAACTTAATGAAGTCATTATCTAAAAATGGAACATACATTGCTGTCTGACATGAGAAAATAAGTGGTTTAATGCAATCTATTGATGATAGCTTATCTTGATAATCACCCTTTCCGCTAATATCTATGAGGCATGAATCAATGTTATATTCAAGTTTTTTACTTAAATTTTTGAGAATTTTTCCTGAAGCTTTTGTAAAGTCTGTTCCAAGAACCTTTTCAGGTTTTTCTTTTTTTAAAGCATCTGCAAGAGGTATTAGCAATCTTCCATAACCAGCTCCAACTTCTACCAATGATTGACAATTAGAACCAATATAAATTTCTTTTAAGGCATCAATGCTTTCCTTAAGAAATAATTTGCTAATATTAATTGGTTGATCTAAAAAAAGATCGTCTCCATATAAAAAAAGTTTTTCTTCAACATCTCGATGCATTATATTTTCTAATAAATCTACAGATGCATTGTGTTTTTTGCTTATTTCTAATAAGGAACCCCATTTTTCATCTTCAAATTCACGAGAAACAGACTCTTTATTTTTCCATCTTATTTCTGGATTTTTGCTTAGGAGAAGTTTTGGTACTTCTGAAAAACTTGAAAGAGATTCTTCGCTTACTTTTTTCATTTCTTATTAGTATGATGAATATTCTTCTAACAAGTTTAGTGCATACCAAAAACCTTCGCCGTTATTTTTATGACCTTGCCAAACTTCAGGAATAAATGAAGCATGGCTATTCAATTTATCAAAGGTTTTAAAGAAATTATAAAAATCTAGATTTCCCTCACCAATTTGAAGACCCTCTCCGTCATTATCTTGAGCATCACCAATATGAATATGATTAGTATATGGGGCTACGATTTCGATAAATTTTGCAAATGACCAATTATTTTCGTTACATGCAAGTTGTGAATGTGAGATATCAAAGCATACTGAAAAATTATTCTTTTCACAAAAATTTTTAATTTCATTAGGATCAACAAAAAGATTGTGGAATCTTTGGCCCCCAAAATGCCATGGATAAGGAGGCATGGTTTGAGGAATTAAATCGACTTCAGAACAGTTTGCTTCTTTTAAATTGCTCGCAACCTTCTCATACATATCATTCTTAAGACCAGGATCGATAGGTGAATCCATGGAAAAACCGCCTACATTTATGACAATTTTAGGTTTTTCTTTACCAAGAAAGAATCCGCTAAGTTCTTTAGTGATATTAACAACGGTCTTGAGATCATCAAGAGAGCGTTTAACAACAGAATCATTGGTGCTGCATAAATCCATAATATGATCGCCTTTGAAAAGTTCAGGACTATGTACAACTAATGAATGTTGGTATTTATCATCAAGAAAATCTGCAGGATTTATTTCGAGGTCTTTGTAGCTAAGATGGAATTCAACGATATCTAAGTTGCTTTTGAAAGCAAGACTCTTAAAGTCATGATATCTTACTGGAATACCAAAAGGCCTATTAAAAGAATAGTCTCGTGCTGTAACTTTATTTTTTGATAATGTTTCAAGATCTGATTCATGAATAATATCTCCAGCAACAAAGTCTTTAGTTGCTTGAGAGCCTATAACATAAATTTTTTTATTTGGTGAAATACCCTGACCAGGGCCTTTAATTTCTAGCATACTATCAGTAATTAATTCTCCTTTAGAACAATTTTCTTTAAAGTAAATGCTTTTACCCAAAACTTCTCTATTGATTAATTCTCCCTGAGAAAGTTTTCTAGTAGAACTATCTCCAATAGCCAATTCAACAGATCGAATACTATCAACCAATAACTTCATTTCTTCTGGCAATAAGCTAACCTTGTGATCATTGCCTTCCATTGATTTATCTATAGTAAAGTGTTTTTCAATTATTTTTGCCCCCATTGCAACTGCGGCTAAACAGGCCTCATTACCTCTATCATGAGATGAGTAACCTATAATTGTATTAGTCATAGACTCTAGTTTTTTTATATAACTTAAGTTTATGTCTTTTGTAGGAGTTGGATAGGTTGAATTACAATGAAGCATACAAAAAGGCACGCCTCTGTTTTTAAGAAAATTACTTGTTTCTAATATTTCTGAATCAATGCTCATTCCAGTTGAACAAATAAGAGGTTTTCCTGTCTTTGCAAGCTCGTCCAATAATTCATGATTGGTAAGATCTGCTGAGGCTACTTTAAATGCTTGAATACCATATTCTTCAAGTTGACGAACGCTTTCTATGTCCCATGGGGTACATAAAGGTGTTATACCAATCTCATAACAATAATCAAAAACCTCGAACAAATCTTGGTTGCTTAATTGAAATTTTGAAAGCAAATCCAGAGTGTACTGCGATCCAAGATCCTGAGAGGCATCTGAACTATCTCCCTTGTTAGCATACAAGCTTGATAAATCTCTCATCTGGAATTTGGCACAATTAGCCCCAGATTCTTTAGCCAGTTTAGCCAATTTCTTAGCTAATTTCTTAGATCCATTATGATTATTACCTATTTCAGCAATAATATAAGTTGGAGATTTTCTAGATATAGGATTATTGTCTATCATAATAATATCTAATTCGTTAATTGCTGCTTTAATAAATTTATTTGCTGAATCAACCACAGGTATAACAGAGAATTCCTTAAGCTTAATTTCAAGATCTATTGACCTAAGATTTCTATCTTGAATGCAATAAAATTTAGTATTCATTATGGATTCTACAGATTTAGATAGGTCTGTTTTTTCTGAAGAAACTAGCCATCTTCTAATATCTCCATCTGTCAAGCTCCCCTCTATGTGATCACTAGGACTAACAATGAAAATTGTCTTATTTTTGTTCAGCTCAATTTTTTTTAATGCTTCTTTAATTGAGGCATCCTTGGAGATAGAGTATTTTTTTATGTCTCTATCAAGAATCATTTTTTTTCCTGTTGTTTAAGTACCATTTTATAGTTTCCTTAAGCCCTTCATCAACTGAATGAGTTGGTGAATAATTTAGATCTTTTTTTATTTTTGAAATATCTGCCATCGAATGCATTACATCACCTATTCTAGGATCTTGATATATTTTTTTTACTTTAAGGCCATCTAACATTGATGATGATGTGATGTAGATCTTTTCAATCAGCTCCTCTAAAGAGGTTCTCCCACCATAGGCTACATTATAAACATTATGCTTAGTATTTTTTGAAAAAGCTGCAAGGATATTAGCTTGAATTACATTATCTATATAACAAAAATCTCTACTATTTGTTCCATCTCCATTAATATGTATCTCTTTATTATTTGTAATTGATTGTATCCATTTTGGAATTACAGCAGCATAGGCACCATTGGGATCTTGTCTTTTTCCAAATACGTTAAAGTACCGTAATCCTATAGTATTGAAGTTATATATTATTGAATAAACATTAGCATAAAGCTCATTTACATATTTGGTAACGGCATAAGGTGAGAGAGGGTTTCCAATAAACTCTTCTTTTTTGGGAAGAGCCTTATGATCGCCATAAGTTGAGCTGCTAGCTGCATATATAAAAGCTTTTACTTTTTCATTTTTAGCTATTTCAATCATATTTAAGAAACCATTTATATTAGTATTGTTAGAACTGATAGGATCTTTAATTGACCTTGGAACAGAACCTAGAGCTGCCTGATGAAGGATGAAGTCTGCTCCTTTGCAGATTTGAGAGCAAGATTCATAGTCTTCAATATTTGATTCTATAAAGACAAAGTTTTTCCATTTTTTTTTGCCAACGGACCTTTTCACATCAACAAGATTTTCTTGATTGCCAGTTATAAAGTTATCAATGCCAATAACTTTTTGATTAGAGTTTAATAAGGCTTCTAGAAGATTTGATCCAATAAAACCAGCGACACCAGTTATCACCCAACTATATTTATTTTTAAGTAAATTTTCATTGATATCCTCTGGTAAAAAAATCATTTTATAACCTACCATCGGAATCTTTTAAAGAAAAAACACTCTTTAGATCATAAAATACATGCTTATCTTTGCCATAAGATCTTATCTTTTCAGCCCCCTCTTCTTCAAAACATGTATGCCCAACTGCTAACAAAATTGAGTCATAGGTTTTGGTTTTTGGTTCATCTATAAGCTCTATTTTATACTCTCTGTTTACAGAATTCTTATCAACCCATGGATCATAACAATCAACTTTAGCACCAAATTCTTCTAAAGAATTTATTGTATCTACAACTTTGGTATTTCGATGATCGGGACAATTTTCTTTAAAAGTAAAACCCATAACTAAAATATTTGAATTATTAATAGGTATATCCTTTTTTGACATTAACTTTATTATTTCACTTGAGATGTATAAACCCATAGAGTCATTTAATCTTCTTCCAGCTAGAATTATTTCTGGTGTATATCCAATTTTTTCAGCCTTATGAGTCAAATAATATGGATCTACTCCTATACAATGGCCGCCCACAAGACCGGGACGAAATTCTAAAAAATTCCATTTTGTTCCTGCGGCCTTTAGTACATCACATGTATCAATATTTAACTTGTTAAATATAATCGACAATTCATTGATTAATGCAATATTTACATCTCTTTGTGTATTTTCAATAACTTTTGCTGCTTCAGCAACTTTAATTGAAGAAGCTGAAAAAGTACCTGCTGTTATGATTGATTGATATAAATCATCAATCAATTTTGCTGAATATTTGTCAGAGCCACTTGTGACTTTTACAATATTAGTAACTCTTCTATTTCTATCACCAGGATTTATTCTTTCTGGACTATAACCTACATAGAAATCTTTATTAAAAATAAGTCCAGATTTTTCTTCTAAGATAGGCACACACTCCTCTTCAGTAGCTCCTGGATAAACTGTTGATTCATAGATGACTATGTCTCCTGGCTTCAAGGCGGAGCCAACAATATTGGAGGCAC